>Ga0066256_1001174_pt1 | contig 39297 bp, 35 predicted proteins | sample ThiBio_1000_biof_FD_87107 | JGI IMG/M metagenome (GOLD analysis project Ga0066256, IMG submission 87107) | Wastewater bioreactor microbial communities from Cape Town, South Africa - Thiocy_expt_1000_biof (version 2) | ecosystem: Engineered > Bioreactor > Thiocyanate-remediating >... | reverse complement strand
GCAACAGACCATCGAACATCGGCGCTTGCAGCACCGCAAGTTCGCCGCCTAACATCAACCCCCTGACGAGGTCCGCACTCCGCTAATCTACGCCGCGAGTTGTGCCGAATGTTCTGACGACGGACAGCAGGAATCCGGGCACGGGCCTCTTTCAGCTCTCCAGTTCGAAGATCATGGATGTCCGCATAGACCTTTGGATTGCCGAAATAGGGTGCCGGGCCCTTGATCTCACCGACATCGACGACACGCGCGCATGTGCTTCCCCAGGTGGTCCTGCGCAACCAGAAGCCAGGTCTCATGCCGTTGGCGACGTACATCTCGAAAACGTTCTTGTCTGAAAAGTCAGGTATATGGATTTCCTCTTCAGGCATAAGGATCACTCTTCTTTGCAGTTCAAGCAAGTCTGGTAGGCTGCCCTTGCGGGCGACCTGCTCTGTCCGCTGGCGCAGACCGGGCCTGTAGTCCCGTCCCATCCGGGTGACGATCAGGAGCAATTGGAACCGGAGCGGGAATTTCTGGTGGACGGGCTCTGTCCCGCGCATTCTGCGCTCCTGAGGGCGCGACATCCTTGAGCTAACCCGCAGGCACTCTTGCCTCTCTCATAGCCGGAGGCCCGCTGGCGCACTGATCGCGCGCGCAGGACCCCCGTCGGCTTCGCGCCGTTGCAAGGGTGCCGATCTTTCTGGATCGCCGGGCGCTCCCTGACGGGAACACCAAGGGCTTTGCCCTCTCGTTCCCGAAACCGGATATAGACGCCCCCGTGTGGCGGGCTTAGCCCGCTGGCCCGCGCCAGGGCATCGATTCCGGTTTTCCCTCCCCCTCCCATTCTCGCCGGAAGGCAGGCCGCATGCCGCGTGTCGGATGCGGCTTTCAGCCGAAGGAGGGCAGAAAATGGGTGATCTGATCTTGAGCTACCGGGCTTGCGGAGCCGAGTGCCGCGAGGACTGGTTGCGGATGCTGGCGAACGAGAATGGCTTGCCGTTCGGAACGGTGCAACGCTTGGCCGAGGAACTGGGCGAGCGGGAGGATTTCGGGGAGCTGGTCGAACTCTGCGAACTTGGTGGGAGGGCGGTGCAATGACTGCTGGCACCCTTTCCCGCAGCGAGCAGATGGCACGGCTCAATGACCGGGCGCGGCAGGCGATGGGCCTGGCCTGCGTTGCCGTGGCAACCGAGGGGTTCCGGGCCTTGCCCGAGCAAGATCAGTCGCGCGTGCGCGAACTGGTCGAGACGTTTGACGCCTTCACGCCGGACAACGATCCTTATGGAGAGCGCGATTTCGGGGCAATATATCAAGATGGCGATGGTCGCTGGACGACGACGCGACCGGCGCGCTCTGCCGAAACCGTGTTCTGGAAGATCGATGCCCACGACCGCGATTTGCGGTTCGGGAGCGATGACCCGGCCAATCCTGCGGTTACGCGGCGAGTGCTCACCATCATGTTGGCCAGCGAATATTGAGGTGAGGCAGTCGGCGCGCCGCCTGACACGTCAGGCGGCGCGTTGATCCACAAAGCAGTGTTCGTTGTGCCAATCGAGAAACGCCGGTTCGGGATCGAACCGGATTGCCGAGCGCAACGTTGCGTTCTCGAATTGCCGGAAATAGTCGCGCGTCTCGCGGCTCTGGCTTTCGCGCAATTGCCGCGAGACGCGGATGCGCCGTTGGCGATCGACCGTGATCAGCCCGCGATCGAAGGCACGGTCGAGTGTCGCTGACAGCAATAGGCCATTTGCGGGGTTGTGCCGATTGTCGCTGTCCTTGCCCCATGGCTTGATGTGGCTTGCAGTCAGCAGGCGAGGATCGGCAATACCTGTGATGCAGCAGGTCTCTTCGTAATTGGCGAGCACCGCGCGGCGGAAGAAATCCTGGCCGACGCGCTGGTTTACAAGCGCCTGTGTGGTGGACTCGCGTTGATAGGGTTCGAACCGAAATTCGCTGCGCTTCTCATTCAAGCGCGATGGCGCCGTAGACAGCTCGAACTGCCCGACTTGTGCAGTCCAAAGATCTGCTGCCCGCGAGACTAGACCGGTCCAGTCCTGGCCAAACTCGGAATAGGTTGCGCGATCCAGCTTGGATGCGCCGTCCAGGCCTTTGCGTCCGCTGTCGGTAATCTTGGGATCAAGGCTGGCGAAGTTGCACAGCTTCATCGCGACCGAGCTGTTCGTGCGCCCGAGCGCAGCGGCAAGCTCCTGGATTTCCGGATTGCCCGAGTGCAGCTTTCCGAACGGCAGCTGGAAGTAGAGATACAGCGCGAGCACCGTCTCCTCTTCACTCCAGCGTTTCCGTGAACTGCCCTCAATTGCCATAGCGAAGGTTTGGGCGAGAGTGATCCAGCGCGCAAGTGTGACGGCTTGCCATGTACTTGGCTGCCTTTCGATCAGGCGGCTTCGTTCTTGAGCACTCAACTGGCCGCACGCGGTCAGCCTTCAATACCCGGCCCGCGCCGGTTCCCCCTGCCTTCGCTGGGGTCACCCGTGTTGGACATGAATCCTGCCCTTGGCCGTGCGGCCTTCTTGTTCGGTGCAACGAGCCGCCAGACACGAAAGGAAATCATCATGGCACGCAGCAATACCGCACCCACGCAGGAGACTAATCCGCCGGACTTCCTCGCCTGGCATGTCGCCAACAAGGGCGACAAGGGCTTCTGGACCCGCATCGGAGCCGCCTGGTTCCACCGCGACCGCAAAGGGCTTTCGCTTCAATTGGAAGTGGTGCCGATCAATGGCCGGATCGTCCTGCGCACGCCGCTGGACGACGAGAAGAAGGAACCGGGCGCTTAGCGCCCGTCCTTCGGTTCAGCTGAGAGCCCAACCGCCACCGCCCGTAACATGCGCGTCCCGTTCGCGCAGGTTACGATCCAGGTCGAGTATATCATTCATGTGCGTAGCTGTATTTCCGAACAAGCGGTCGAGCGCGGACATCTCACGCGGGAAACTCGCCGACAGCTCCTCAAGCTGGTCGATCAGTTCGCCCGCTGCCGACCTCAGCAAGGCTTGCGCACCCGATGCCGGAATCCCGATAGCAGCGCATAAGGCAATCAGATCGTCCGCAGTTACGTTGTCAAAGCGATTGGCCGCTCCCACGTTGAATGCCAATTCGTCAGTATAGTCGCCGCCTGTCAGCACCGGCGTAAGATCATAGAATGGAGTGAGTTGCACCGAGCCGCCGGAGGCCAGGATCAGGCCGTTGTTCTTGGCATGGTTGTCGTTGTTACCAAGCAGCAGGTTGAACAGCGTCATTCTCAGGAATGTGTCGCGAGCGAGAGCGGGCTGATCCGTTGCGGCGAGTATTCTTCCGATTGTTGCCGCGTCGAACCGACGTCCCGCCTCTCCGCGCCGCTCATACTTGAGATCGGAGGGAAGGCCGCTTGCCTGGGCAAAGTCTTCGACATGCAAGCGATAGACCTTTTCGTCGTCGATCAGCCGATCGAACCGGTTGATGAGCAGGATTTCATGTCCGCCAATCTGGTCGGCCACGCATGTGCCGACTGAGAAGCCACACTTTGCCGCCAGATCGGTCAGGAAGGCTTCGTCACGCGCTTCCTTGGGATTCTGGCGGTCCGGCAGCTTCAGAATGTGGGTCGTGGGCGCGCCCGTCCCATGCTTGGGAAGCGCGAAGCGACCGTCCGGCAAGGCGGCGAGTGATACCTTCCGGCGAACACCAGCGACTGGCGAGGGGTCGCGCATCTCATCTGGAAGGGGTTTTCCTGTGGCGAGGCGCTCGACAATTTCGCGCAACATGCCCTCGTCGAGCGGATCATAGTCTTCGCTCAGCGTTCCAGGGCGCTTTACCGGTGGCTGATCAAGACCAAGCACGCTGACAGCGCCCGGGCAATCCGCTCCCAGATGTTCGAGCAGCCCAGCGATGTCGCTGCGCTCGATTCCATAGCGCGCCATGGTTGCTTCAAGCTGGTCGTTTTCGTGGAGCAGATTTCCGAACCACGCGCGGACAGGAACGTCGCCGAATGGCTCTTCGCCCAATGGCAACGAGAGCGATAATGCGTGACCGTTCGGATTTGCCAGCCATTGGGCATTGTAAGTGAAGGACAGATCACCTTCGTCTCCTTTGACAAGATAACCGACCGGCTCCGTCGATGCTTCAAGCCAGACTTGCAGGATGAGCATCAGCGGTTGCGCAATCTGGCGGTGAGATCGATGCCGGCTGCCTGGACACAGGCCATCACGCGGTCGAATTCTAGGCTAGCTTTCCCGCCTTCGAGTTCGGAAACGAACCTTCGTCCAACGCCTGCATGAGCGGCAAATTCAGACTGGTTCATCTTCATGGCTTTGCGCGCGCGGCGGACCATCGCGCCCAGTTCGGCAACTGATCTTACACGCTCGCCAGGAGGGGGAGTACGCGGTGCTTCAATTCGCGGCGCGGGCAACTTCGGAACAGAAATGCCGGAGGAAGCTTCCGACAGCTGCCGAGCGATATCGATCGCCCGCTGATACTGCGGGGTGCGTAGCTGTTCGGAAAGTTTGCGTGCCGTGGCACCCGGCCCCTCGACCAGGTCGTTTATCGCACGATTGATTTTGTTGACGGAATCGAAGGCCGGATTCGTGGCGAGCTTCCGAAATGCCTGATCCTGTTCATTGAGCGCCTTCAAGAGGCGCTGGCTATCGGTCACTGGCTTCATAGTTGTTCCCTTTCGGGAGCAAATTGGCATTTCATGCCCGAAAAGTCAATAAATGATCCCGAACGGGCGCGAAATGATTTTTAGCCGGGTCGACAGCGAGATTTGCTACCGTTCGGGGTCATTATCTAGACCTGTGGGTAGCGCGAGAGCCGCCGGAGTCCAAGCCAGCCGCATTCTCCGATCAGCCCACCCGCAGCCGATCGAGATAATCGCTCCACCATTGCGCCATTTTCACACGCTCATCCCAGTAATTGCCGCGATTGTAGACACCGCGAATTGCGTTGCTGTCGCCGTGCGCGAGTGCCCTTTCGATGACGTCGGGATGCCAGAGACCGCTTTCGTTGAGCATTGTTGATGCGGTCGAGCGCAGGCCATGTGCCGTCACCTCGTCCTTGGTGAAGCCCATGCGCCGAAATGCTGCATTGATTGTGTTCTCACTCATGGGACGTTGGCTCGTATGGAACGCCGGGAAGACGTAGCCCTTGCTGCCGGTGATCGATTTTAGCTCTCGAAACAGCTCCAACACCTGTCGTGATAGAGGTACCACATGGGTCCGGCGCGCCTTCATCTTGCCTTCCGGAATTGTCCAGGTGGCCTTGTCCAAATCGATCTCGTTCCACTCGCCGTGGCGAAGCTCACCGGGGCGCACAAAGACATGCGGTGCGATCTTCAAGGCGAATTTCGTTGCCGGGTAGCATTCGAAATCATCGATAGCGCGGAGCAGCCCGCCCAATTTCTCGGGCTCGAGGATCGCCGCGTAGTGCCGTGCTCTAGGCGTGACCAGTGCCCCCTGAAGGATTGATGTTGGATCGGTTTGGCACTGGCCAAGCGCGGCTCCATACCGGAACACCCGGCTTGCGAAGGATCGGCATTTCTTCGCGGTCTCCAGATTGCCTTTGGCTTCGAGCTTCTTGAGCGCCGCCAGCATCAACTGCGGATCGACATCGTTGATCGGCATATTGCCAATTGCAGGCTTGAGCAGGTCAAGGAACCAGCGCGCCTTGCGCAGCGTGGCTTCCGCCCGACCCTCGGGCACCATCTTCTCATCGATGTACTTGTTGGCGATGACCTCGAATGTGTTCTCTGCGCCTAGCTTGATCCTGGCCTTCTTGCGCTTGCGCTCCAGCATCGGATCAATGCCATCGGTAACCTTGAGCCGAGCCCGGTCGCGAAGCTGGCGCGCTTGCGACAAGCTGACCTCTGGGAACGCGCCGATCGGCAGCTTCTTTTCCTTCCCGCCGAAGCGGTACTTGAAATACCAGAGCTTGGAGCCATTCGGCTTCACCAGAAGCAGCAGCCCCCGCGAGTCGTATTTCTTGTACGACTTGTCGGCAGCCCGGAAGCCTTTGATTTCCTGCACATTGAGGCTCATTTGGGGGCCTCACTTTCGTGCGATTTGGGGGCTTTTGGGCTGGAGCCCCCAGCCGAGGCCCCCAGAGACGTTGGAACAAAGCGGAACAAAACAAGACCTCGCTTTCTGCGCTAGAGGTCAAGAATGGCAGAATTCCGCCATTTCTGCAATGTTTTGGAACACTCTGATGAGAACAAATGGTGCCCAGAAGAGGACTCGAACCTCCACGCCCTTTCGAGCGCCGCCACCTGAAGACGGTGCGTCTACCAATTCCGCCATCTGGGCACGGGGTAGGGCGCGGCCTTTAGAGGGAGGGGCTAAGGTGTGTCAACTGGGTCCGAACGCGCCTTGAAACCTGCCGGCCGCAATGGGCCCTTTCCCATCCCCTGAGCTTCGCGCCGGGGCAAGACGCCGCGCTTTCAGTCGGCTAACCTCTTGCCATGATCATCAGGGGTGAGAGCGATGACTGAGCCAATCGATCCTGCGGCAGTGGCGGAATTGCTCGACCGTGCGCGGATCGACGAGTTGCACAGCCGCTATCTGTTCGCGCTCGACTGGCTGGACGCCGGCGTCATCGCTTCTCTGTTTACGGAGGACGGAGTGCTGGATTGGGCCGGGGGCGTGATCGAGGGTCGGGATTCGATACACGCGGCGGTCATCGGCATGCAGGCGCATTTCGGCAAGTTCGAGAAAGCGGACGCTCCCTTGCGGCCGTCGCGGCTGAGGCATTTCGTGACCAACAAGGTCATGCAGATCGAGGGCGACACGGCGCGGACGCTGGCTTTCTGGTTCGAGCTGGACAACGATAATCGCCATCGGTGGCCCTACGTCGGCGCCTATGGCCATTACGAGGACGAGCTGGTTCGCACGGGCTCGGGCTGGCTGTTCAAGCGGCGCACGATCTTCAACGAGATGATGGACGAGCGAAAGGGACCGGCGGCGAACCCCGCCTGGTGAGCTTTGGTGCAGGCGGGCTTATGCTCCGGCCGTTCGAGCCACAGTCTTCCAGCCGGCCCGCGCGGCGAGGTAGAGCAGGCCCCCAGCGCCGACGAAAAACAACGCGAACGTCCCGATGGCATAGCGCAGGCCGTCAGCGGAGGCGCGGGCACAGGCCGATCCTTCGATCTGCGCGGCGGCGCCGGCGCATTCCGACGCAAAGTTTCCGCCCGTGTACATGGCGGCCGACACGGTATCGCTGACTATGCCGACCAGGGGCGGGCCGAGGCCCTGGCCCAGGAGGTGGATGATGAGGAGGAAGACCGCGGACCCGGTTGCCCGGCTATGCGCGGAAAACGACCCGTGCAGCGTGGCGATGGACGGCCCCATCGCGGTGTAGAACGCGGCGGAGCCGATGAGCATCACGGGGACCGCGACGTACAGGTTGCCACTGAGCAGGCCGGCCACGAAAAGCGGCGCCCCGAGGACGAGCCCCAACGCCGGCACGCCCAGGAGCCAGCGCGGATCACGCCGCGCCATCCACTCGCTGGCGTAACCGCCGAACAAGGTTCCGATGAGAGCCCCGATCCCCGAAATCAGCCCGAACACGAAGCCCGCCTGTCCGGCGTCCAGGCCATAATCGCGGGAGAAGAACGCGGGAAGGAAGGTGTTCACGCCGAAGCTGCCGAGACTGATGGTCGACAAGGCGATCACCAGCCAGCGGAGCGAACTGGAACCCAGGAGAATGCGCACCACGCCGATCGTGGACAGCGCTTCGCTGGCCGCGCCATCGGACGCGCCGCGCTGGGGCTCCTTGAGGAACAGGAAGCACAGCAGCGAGATGATCGCGCCGCCGACCCCGAAGAAGACGAAGGGGTTTCGCCAGCCGAAGCTCTCCGCGATCGAGCCGCCGGGAAACGAGGCGAACAGGGCCGCCAGCGGCACGCCGAGCATGAAGATCGAGATGGCCGACGCGCGCTTTTCCTTCGGATACATGTCCGAAATCATCGAATGCGGGGGCGCCTCCGTGGCGGCGTTGCCCGCCGCCATGCCCAGCCGGCAGGCGAATAGCTGGGCAAAGCTGGCCGTCGCGCCCGCAAGCGTGGTGAAGACCGAGGCCATCAGCAGAAAGCCGGCGGTGACATACGATCGGTAAAAGCGTTCGGCCATTCGCGCGATGGGAACGGCCGCAAGGGCGTTCACCACGGCAAAGGCCGTGCCGCCCAGCAAGCCGATCTGAAGGTCGGAAACCTGGAATTCGGCTTTGATCTTCTCGGCGACGAGGGCGATCATCACCCGGTCGATGAAACCAAATGCATTGATCGACGCGAGCAGGACGAGCGCCGTTATGCGTTGGTTGCGTGTCAACGGAATCCCCTCGTGAAGGCCCGCGCGTGCCCGGATTCCACGCAGGGGCCGGGTCGCTTTCGCGTGGTTCGAGCCGGAACCGTTAGGCCGGCGCGATCGGCGGCGATTGGACGGGAGCGCACCAGGCGGACTCGGTGCGACGGCTCAATTCAATATATACAGAGTGCGATATTCGCGGGGAGTGATGCCGAAGCGGGCCTTGAACGCGCGGCTGAAGTGCTGGGAATCGCTGAAGCCCCAGTGATGGGCGATCTGGGTGATGGAGCGTGAGGCCAGCGACGGGTCGATCATGTCGTGCCGGCAACGCTCCAGCCGGCGCTCCCAGATCGCGCGTCCGACGGTATGCGCCTCTCCTTCGAACAGCTTGTGAATCGTGCGGCTGGAACAGCCGAATTCGTGGGCGATCTGGCCCACGTCCAGGCCGGATTCGGCCAGCCGATCGTCAATGAATTCGAGGACCGCCCGCCGCCGCTCTTCCCGAAGATCGGGGAAGCTGTCTTGAGTGTCCGAACACAGGGTCATCTCGACCATCTGGGCGAGTTGCCCGCCGAGCTGTTCGCAGTTCTTCTGCGACAGGCTGCCGCCCGACAGAACCGATGCGGAAGCGCTCGCATGAAGGATTTGTGCGGCGCCCCGCAGATAGCCGCGCGGCCGGCGCCACCATTGAATGCCGCGCCGCTGGCCGGGCACCAGTTCGCACGGAACGGTAAGGGACAGTTGCCGGGAGGGGCCGGGGGCATCGATCTCGTACCCGATATCCTTGCGGATGGCGCACCATTGGCCGGCCTGGATTCGGTTTTCCAGGCCGCCTTGCCGCACCGTTGCGTTCCCTTCCTCCTGGAAAAGGAACTTGAGCGCCGGCGCGCCCCCCGATGCCTTTGCGGGGCGGGCCTGGACGACCCTGTGGCTGCCCATCGAAACCAGGCACAGACGAAGCTGGCCAAAATCGCCGCCGCGCAGGGAGGCTTCGCGATCGTCGGCAAACTCGACATGGTCCGCCCGGGTCAGTGCGCACCATTGCCGGCTGCGTTCCGTTCGATTCATCGCATGGGTTGCGAAGCGATGCAGCATTCAGCCCTCTCCCGCCCATTCCATCGGAGGCGTGTTCGCCTTCATCGGGCTCCAAATCAGACTATCACAGGTTCACCGGGTGTCCACACGGGCTACCGCGGCCGGAAGCGCCTGGCTTTGCACTGTGAGCGCAAGCCATGCGCGCAGGTGCAAGTCCGGCCGTGCGCGCACTGGTAGCGCCGCCTGGCAGCAATGATTTGGGAATGCCGAATGACACGGGATCGCTGGCCGGGCGCCGCTTTGATCGACAAGCCCCGGCATTTCATCGCCGGCGACTGGGCAGCGCCGGCCGGCGGTTCCACGATCGATGTGGAGGATCCGGCGACCGGTGAGCGGATCGGCGCCATCGCCGCCGGCAATGCCCAGGACATAGATCGAGCCGTGGGAGCCGCGCAGGAGGCGATGGCGCGGCCGGTCAAATGGCTTGCGACCGAAAGGCAGGACGCGCTGCTGGCGCTGGCCGCGGCGATCGACGCCCATGCCGAGGAGCTGGCGCGGATCGAGATGCGCGACGGCGGAAAGCCGATCAGCAACGCCTCGCGTGTGGACGTGCCCGCATCGGCCGCGATCCTGCGCTATTTCGCGGGCTGGGCGACGAAGCTTTCGGGCGAAACCACCGAGCTGTCTCAGCAGGGCGGCGCGCGAGGCTTCACGCTGCGCGAGCCGGTCGGTGTTGTCGGGCAGATCATTCCGTGGAACTACCCGCTGATGGGGGCGGCGTTCAAAATCGGCCCCGCGATCGCGGCGGGATGCGCGCTGGTCCTCAAGCCGGCGGAGCAGACCTCGGTTTCCACGCTGCGGCTGGCCGAGCTTACCAGGGCCTGCGGCTTTCCTCCGGGCTTCATCAACGTGGTCACCGGGGCGGGCGCGCAAGCCGGCGCGGCGCTGGTCGATCATCCGGGCGTATCGAAGATCGCCTTTACCGGCTCGACCGCGACCGGCCGCGAGATCGCCGCCGCCTGCGGACGCCAGATGAAGCGGGTGACCGTCGAGCTGGGCGGCAAGTCCCCCGTCATCGTGATGCCGGATGCGGACCTTGACGCAGCGGCGCGCGCCATCGCCACCAGCATCTTCTTCAACACGGGCCAGACATGTTCCGCGGCGTCGCGGCTGCTGGTTCATGCCGGGGTTGCCGGCGCCCTGCTCGATCGCATCGCCCGCATAGCGGGATCGATGAAAATCGGCAGAACCGACGATCCGGATACCCAGCTGGGGCCGGCCATATCGGCTGTCCAACGCGAACGGATCGAAGGCTTCGTCGCTGGTGCGCTCGCCACTGGCGCCAGGGCGATCACCGGCGGAGATCTTCGTGAAGGCCCGGGCTATTTCGTATCGCCCACCGTGCTGAGCGATGTTCACGCGCAGGCCGCGGCGCTGCGTGAAGAGATATTCGGGCCCGTGCTCTGCGCCGTTCCTTTCGAAACGACCGATCTCGACGAGATCGCCGCGCTGGCGAACGATACGCCCTATGGCCTGGCCGCTTATGCCTGGACGCGCGACTTGTCCGTCGCCAACGGGCTGGCCGACCGGTTGCAGGCCGGAACGGTGCGGATCAACGCCTGCGGCGGCGGCGATCTGTCCCTGCCGGCCGGCGGCGTCAAAGCTTCCGGCTTCGGGCGCGAGAACGGGCGCGCGGGAGTGGAAGCCTATACAGAGCTAAAGACCGTCACGATGGCTTATTGAAATGGCAGATGACTTCACCGCGCCGTCCCCCGGCTTCGATCACGCCTTCGAGGCGAGCATAGAGCGGGAGGCGCCCGTCACCGTGGGCGCGATCGCGACCGGCGGCAGACGAATCTATCGGCCGGTCAAGGGCGGATCGATCGAAGGATCGGGATTCTGCGGAACCTTCGTCGGCGGCGGGGAGACGCTGCTCGAGCGCGCCGACGGCGTGATCGACGGGGAGGCCAGCTATTATATAGCGTTCGCCAATGGCGCCGCGGCCCGCTGCTTCGGGAAAGGATACATCACGCGGGGCGATAGGTTCAGCGGGCTTCGCCTCGCCCTGCTGTTCGAGGCGGCCGAGGATGGCCCCGCCGCCGAACTTGCCACTCGCGCCTTCATGGCCGAACAAGCGCAGGGAAGCCGCCTGATGCAGATCGCCAGGATCACCTGACATGCAGGTCGAATTCGCGATGGAATTCCGTCTGTCTCTCGGACGGCGCATCCACATCGAACTCGCCGAAGGTTATACGCGCGGGGCGGTGCTGATCGAAGAAGGGACGTTTTCGGGCCCGAACATTCGCGGCACCGTGGTGCAAAAAAGCGGCGGGGATTTCCCCATGGTGCGGGCGGACGGGAGCGGCCGCTTCGAATCCCAGTACCTGCTGGAAACCGACGATGGCGCGTTCATCCTCAAGCGCAGCACCGGCATCCGCCACGCCCCGCCTGACGTCGTCGAAAAGCTGCTGGCGCAGCAGCCGGTCGATCCGCAGTCATACTACATGCGGATGACCCCCCGTTTCGAAGCGCCCGCCGGCCCGCACGACTGGCTGAACCGGACGCTGTTCGTCGGCGTGGGGCAGCGCAATCCCACCGGCTCCATCTTCCGTTACTGGAAGGTCGTCTGAAGCCGCCATGGATCGGTTCGATTTCATCGTCGGCGGAGCGGGCTCGGCCGGTTGCGTGCTGGCCAATCGGCTTTCGGAAAACCCCGCGCGGCGTGTCCTGCTGCTGGAGGCAGGGGGCAGCAATCGCCGCTGGGACGTGCGGATTCCGCTGGCGGTATCGAAACTGTGGCCCAACCCCGCGCTGACCTGGGGCTTCATGTCGGAACCGGAGGCCGAGCTGAACGGGCGCCGGCTTCCCGTCGCGCGCGGCAAGATGCTGGGGGGAACTTCGTCCCTCAACGGCATGATGGCGATCCGCGGCCACCCGGCGGATTATGACGGCTGGCGCGCGCAGGGCCTTGCCGGCTGGGGCTGGGACGACGTCCTTCCCTGGTTCCGCAAGCTCGAACATCACTGGCGCGGCGAGACGCCTTGTCATGGCGGCAGCGGCCCGCTTTCCGTCGAGCCCCATCCGGCGCCGAGCCCGCTCATGGCCAAGGCAATCGACGCCGCCCGGAGCCTGGGTTTCCCGATCACCGAAGATTTCAACGGCGCCAGGACCGACGGCTTCGGCATGCCGGACTTCACGATTCGCAACGGACGCCGGTGCAGCGCCGCCGATGCCTATCTCGACCCAGCGCTTTCCCGGCCGAACCTGGAGGTTCGCACCGGCGCGCTGGTCGAGAAGGTCCTTATCGAGAACGGGCGCGCGACAGGGGTGAGATACCGCCAGGATGGCGATACGATCGAGGTGGCCGCCAATGCGGAGGTGATCCTGTGCGGGGGAGCGATCAATTCGCCCCACATGCTCATGCTCTCGGGCATCGGGCCGGGCGCACAGCTGCGGGAACACGGGATCGACGTTATTGCCGACAGCCCCGAAGTCGGCGCCAATCTCACCGATCACCCGGGCGCGGGAATGGAGTTCGATCTCGATCCCTCGCTGGCTTTCGAACGGGAACTGCGCTTCGACCGGCTGGCCCGGTCAGGCCTTGCCTGGCTTCTGCGCGGCAAGGGCGTGTTCGGCGCGCCCCCGCTGGCGATTTCCGCCAATATCGCGACCACGCCCGGCAGTGCGCGGATCGACCTTCACCTGCTGCTCATCCCGCTGGCGATGGAATCCCGGGTGTGGTTTCCGGGCGTCGCCAAACCCTTCGGCCCTCGTCTCGGCGCGATGTGGTCGCTCAACTATCCGAAAAGCCGGGGATGGGTGAAGCTGGGGTCCGCCGACCCTCACCAGCATCCGCGAATTGCCTTCAATCTGCTGAGCGACGCGGATGACCGCGCAGACATGCTGCGGGGTTACCACACTTTGCGTTCCCTGCTGGGGCAGCCCGCGCTGGCGGAGGCGACAGGCGCCATCCGCCGGCCCGATGGCGAGCTTCATTCCGACAGCGAAGTGATGGATTACGTCAGGGCCTCCGCCGCGACAGCCTATCACCCTTCTTGCACCTGCCGAATGGGGTCTGACGACAGATCGGTGGTCGACGGCGCCCTTCGCGTGCGCGGCGTCACCGCGCTGCGCGTGGCCGATGCGGCGGTGTTCCCGACCCTGCCCGGGGGCAACACCAATCTGCCCGTCATCATGGTCGCCGAACGCGCGGCCCATTTCATCACGTCCGCCGCCGGGTAGTCAGCGCCGTTCCATCATCCTGAAACGTCCGAAGGAGTGGCCGGCGGCTTTTCGACCGGCGACGGAGGCGTGGGAACGGCAAGTGCCGCCGCCACACCGGGCCGCGTGCGCATGCGCGCCAGCCAGGCCATCGTTCGCGGAGCGATCTCTTCGTTCATGATCTCGGCATATCCCGACGAAAGACTGTTCGCGATCGAGAACACCGCGATGTCCGCCAGGCTGAACCCGTCTTTGACGAGCCAGTCGCCTGCCGCCAGGGCCTGTTCGATCCGCCCGGTCGCCTCGATCAGGTTCTGACGCCAGCCTTCGATTTCCCGCGGCGTGAAACCGCCTCGCGCCGCCATGGCCCATTTGTCCCGCTTTTCGCGCAATGGGATGCGAGCGAGGCGCCTTTCGAACTCTCCCTCCGGCAAGGCGCCGACCAGGGTCGGCATCTGACGCGCCCAGGCGAGGAAGCTGAGCGCGGGACGGAAGCTCTCGTCAACGAACTTGGTCCACACCCGCATTTGCGCGCGGCCGTATGGGGTGCCCGGGCGCAGGGGCGGACCGTCGAATGATTCATCGAGATATTCGTTGATCACAGTCGATTCCACGATGGTGCATTCGCCGTGGACGAGCACGGGCACCTGCCCGGCCGGATTGATCGCCAGGAAATGCGGTTCGTGCTGTTCGAAGCGCCGGAGGTTGATCGGGTGACTGACGAAGGGAACGCCTTTCTCGTGGATCGCCGCCAGGACCTTGAGGCTGTTGGACAACGGTTCGGCGTGATAGAGTTCGAGCCGGTCAGCCACGCATTCCCTCCCTGAGATCGGTGGCCTGGCGCACGGCCTCCTCGATCGCGGCGTTGCGGGCCTTGACCGCGTCGAGGTATTCGCCGTGTGTCACGATGTAGAGGCGATCGGCCAGGATCGCCTCGACCGTCATTCGCCCGGCGATTCCGGGATCCTGCCAGGTGATGCCCGCCGGCGCTTTATCGGTTGCATTGCCCACGAAGCGGCTGCCCGCGCGCAGCTCCGCGGGCCGTGTCTGCTCGCTCTCGTGAATCTTGCTCAGGGTGGGGCCGGGCAAGAGGACCGAAACGCCGATCCCGCTGTGCTGCAGATCCAACCGCAGGTGTTCCGCCAGCGCGATCAGGCCCGCCTTTGCCGTCGCGTAGATTCCGCGCGTGGGCCGAGGAGGCATCAGCGCGCCAAGCGACGAGGTGATGACAATATGGCCGCCCAGGCCATGCCGGCGAAGCAGCGGCAGGCCGCAGACGAGGCCGTTGACCACCCCGCCGAGATTGACCGAGAGCCCCCAGTCCCAATCGCCGAAAGTGGCTTCCGCGACGGGGCCGGCGATACCCACCCCGGCATTGTTCACCAGGATCCGCAGCGGTCCAAAGCGAGCTTCGGCCGCTTTCAACGCTTCGGCAAACGCCTGCCGATCGGCAATGTCGAGTTCGAGCCCGAGAAAGCGATCCTCCCACCCGTCGCGGACCGCCTGGTCCCGCGCCTGGGCCAGGTGGTCGGCGCGAATGTCGGCCACCGCCACCGAGGCGCCGCGATGGGCCAGCGCCGCCGCGATGCCTAGCCCGATCCCGCTGGCGCCGCCGGTGATGAAGGCGACGGTGTTTTCGATCCTCTCGATCATCCGCGGCGCTTTTCCTCCGTCACGCGACTTGCGGCCATACCTCGCGGTGGCAAGCGCAGGCTAGTCCGTGCGATAGGTGGTGCGCGCGTGCTCGTTGTATGGCGCCGGCTGCACCGTGACCCGGATCCTCGCCATGCCGTCCAGCACGTCCGCCGGCGCGTCGGCCCCGGGATGTTCGCCCCAGACCAGCGTGAGTTCGGTCCCGGGCGCCGCGAACGCGTTGTCGACCACCGCGAGCGAGTGCACCTCGCCGGCCGGATCGATGAACGAGGCATACTCGGAGACGCCGACCAGCCCCGTCCCGCTCTCCACGCGATCCTTGGTGTAGGAATGGATCAGCCCGTGATCCGCGCCGAACACGCGCACCACATCGTCCTGGTTCCAGATCAGCGTGACTTTCTTGCGGCGGACATCGTCCTTCCGCTTCATCAGGCCTTCCCGGCCGAAGCAGTCATGCTTGAAGGAAATCGACCGGCCATACCCCAGCTCGTAGGGCGAACGGTAATAGTCCTCGATGTTCGGCGAATAGTACGATCCGTGGATCGGGCTCATCCCCTCGTAGGAATAGAGGCTGATGAACTCGCGATAGTCCCTGAGCGCGTCGCCGGTGTAGATCGCGGCGACAGGCGTCGCCATCCAGCCGCTGTCGACCCCGGTGGTGTAGTAGGCCCGCCCGCCGACCTGCACGAGGCCGTGCTTCTTGCCGGCCTCGATCAGCGCATTGCGCAGGAATTCCTCGTGCTCCCAATCGCCCGAGAACTCATAGCCGGCCTGGCCCGTCATCCCGTGGCGCAGGGCGTAGAAGCGGTGGCCGCCAAGCTCGACCTCGCGAAAATGGAAGAACTTGATGTCTTCAAGTTGATCGCCGAACAGGTCCGCAAGCATCACCGCCGCGTTCGGACCCTGGACCTGATAGCGGAACAGCACCGGGGCGGTCTGGCGGACGTTGGACGCCGGGTCATACGTCAGCTTGACGTCGTAGTTGCCTGCCTGGGCGTGATATTTCACCCAGTTCGCGGCGCCGCCGATGCCGATCAGGTTATAGGAATCCTCGGCAAACCGCATCAGGATGCCGTCCTGCACCAGATATCCCTGCTCGTTCACGCAGACGAACTGCTTGGCCTGCCCGACGGCGAAGTTGTCGAAGTTGTTCGCGCTCGAATATTGCAGCAGCTTCGTGGCGTCGGGGCCCTCGACGAACAGATCGTCCATGTGATGACACAGGTCGAGAAGCGCCACCGTTTCCTCCCACGCGCGCTGCTCTTCCCTCCAGCCGTCGAATTCGGCGGGCACCTTGGGGACGGTGGGCAGCCCTGAGCCAGGCTTCCACAACAGGTTCATGGCACTGCCTGCCTTGTCGATGGCTTGCTGCAAGGTGGGTGCGGACATGGTGTTCCTCTCTCAAGAAGCGCTTTTCTGGTGTCGCGTCTCAGCGCGTGATGAGGAGTTTACACAGGCAAACTTTGGACTAATAGGTACTCAAAATCTTATTTTTCCATCTTTTAGTCCAATGTGGCCCGGTCCATGGATGTCATCAGCAGCCTGTTGCAGGAGGTTCGGGTACAGGCCCCGCTCCTTTCGCAACTTGCGATCGCGAACGATGCCTGCATCGATATGGAGCGCGCTCGCGGCGCGCCGTTCCACTTCGTCATCGAAGGCGAAGCGACGCTGATCAGCGGAGCATCGGAACACCTGCTGAAGCGGGGGGATGTCGTTCTGCTGCCTCACTGGGACCACTACATCATCAAGACCGGCAGAGGCGGCGCCCGGCAATCGATAAGACAGATCGTGGCGGAACGCACCCTTCCGCAATGGTCCGACAGCGTGGGGCTCGACGTGCCGCTGCACATCGAAATCGGCGAGCCGCCGTTCGCGGCAAGGCTGTTGTCCGGTATCGTCGGTTTCAAGCCCGAGCAGGCGGGGCTGGGATCGTTCAACTTTCCCCCGGTGATCGTATTTCGCGGTGACGACGAGAAGTTGACCGACATCCTGCGGACCAGCCTGGCGCTCGTCCTCAGGGAACTCGAACACTCGGAGCCGGGCTTTGCCGCAGTCTCGTCACGCGCGCTCGAACTGTTCTGCGTCCAGGCGCTGCGCGAATGGCTGCTGCAATCCGAAAGCGAGACGGGCCTGGCGACGGCGGTGAAGAACCCTCGGATGCGCCGGGTGCTCGATGCCATCCACTCGCAACCCGGTTTTCATTGGAATCTGAACAGCCTGGCCAGGGTCGGCGGGCGATCGCGATCCTCCTTCGCGCAGGAGTTCCTCGATACCATGGGGCGGACGGCGTTCGATTACCTGCGCGAGGTTCGCATGCGCAAGGCGGCCGCGATGATCGTGGCGAGCGAGGAATCGATCTCCGGGATCGGAGCGAAACTCGGCTATTCGAGCGGGGCGGCCTTCATCCGCGCGTTTACCGCCGAACTGGGCGAAACCCCCAGCCAATATCGCAAGCACAATGTGAGAGGATCGGCGCCCCGCGCCCCGCCAGAGGCATAGCCGCTCGGCCGTTTTCCCAGGCCTTCGTCGGCGATCTTCCGCTGGGGGATTCGGCTGGCTGGCATCGCCTGTCCCGCCTGCTTCCCGGGCGGTCAACGGCCCTCTTCCGATAAAATTCTTGGCGAAATGAATTTTAATTCATATACCCCGGAATATAAGGTCTGGGAGAGCCATTATGTCCGCGAAACTTCTTGTGAGCGCGTCGATCGGCGCGCTCTGCGTCATATTCGCTTCGTCTGCCGCCGTGGCCCAGGAAACTCGGCCAGCATCCAGCGATCCGGCGGAGGATGCCAGCCAAGGCGGAATCACCGACATCATCGTGACCGCGCAGCGTGTCGAGGAAAGCGGTCAGAGCATCCCGATTCCGGTCGACGTCATCGATCCGGCCCAACTGGTGCAGCAGAACGTCATCCGGGCCGAGGACCTGTCGCGCCTGTCGCCTTCGCTGGCGGCGAACGGCGGGGGCGGGCCGACCACGGTGTTTTTCGTGCGCGGTGTCGGCAACGCGACGGTCAACGGCTATTCCGACCCGGCGATCTCGTTCAACTATGACGGGGTCTATATCGGGCGGCCCACCTCGACATCGGGGGTGTTTTACGACCTCCAGCGGGTGGAAGTTCTCAAGGGCCCGCAGGGCACCCTCTATGGCCGCAACGCCACGGGCGGCGCCATCAACGTGATCCCCAACCGCCCGAAGCTCGGCGAAACCTCGGGCAACTTCATGCTCGGCTACGGCAACTACGACTGGCTGACGGGGCAGGCCGCGGTCAACGTGCCGCTGGGCCAGGATGTCGCCCTGCGCGCCGCGGGTTCCATGTCTCACCGCGATGCTTTCCTGAGCGACGACACGGGCAACCAGCGTGAGTACGCCGGGCGCCTGCAGGTCTACGCGGAGCCTAATGACCAGTTGGACGTACGCCTTGCGGTGGACTTCTCGCACCAGGGCGGGGCGAGCGCCAGCGGTTACTACCTCGGCTCTGTCGACCCGACATTCGGGGCTACGGGCTTTGCCGGCTACAAATTCACGCCGACCGGGTTTTCCACTCAGCAGGGATTGCTGGATCCGGCGTCCAACGCGTTGCTTGCCTCGCGCTTCATTGCCCAGGTCGGGCGTGCGGGAGCCGTCGTGGACGGCCAGCCCTATAACGACAACGACTATTGGGGGGTCACGGCCGAACTCAATTACGTGACGGACGCCGGCACGCTGACTCTCCAGCCGGCCTATCGCGAAGCTGCCATCGAATACGCCTTCAACGGCGTGTTCCGCGAAGGCTTCACCAAGGAGAAGGACAAGCAGGCCAGCATCGAAGCGCGTTGGGCCGGCGATCTCGGCGATTCTGTCGATTACCTGCTGGGCGCGATGTACTTCGATGAGGATATCGACGCGACCGCGCGCTACAACCAGCAGACGCTGGTCCCCTATCAGGATTTCACGACCGGGACCGAAAGCTGGGCCGGCTTCGGCAAAGTGACCTGGCGCCCGGTCGAGCCGCTTAGCCTCACCGTTGCGGGCCGCTATACCTCGGACAAGAAGACATTCGACGGCGTGTCGAACGTCTACATCCTGTTCTGCGGCAACCCTGCTCCGCCGCAGGATATCTGCCCGACACTGCCTTTTGCCCCGCTCGCCTCGACGGAAGCGGAATTTCGCGACTTCTACACCTCGCGCGGCATACCGATCACTCCGGTGCCGCTGTTCGTCCTGCCCCCGGAGGCAGGCGGGTCGCAAACCGCACCCTTCGTGCTCTTCTCGCCGATCGTCATCAACGACAGCCTGAAGAACGACAAGTTCACCTATCGCCTGGCGGCGCAATACGACCTGAGCCGTCGCAACATGATCTACGCCAGCTTCGAGACCGGGTATCACGCCGGCGGCTTCTCGTTCGCCCGTGGCATTTCCACCTACGATCCCGAAACGATCAAGGCCTATACCCTTGGAACCAAGAACCGCTTCTTCGACAATCGCCTCCAGGTGAATGCCGAGGCGTTCCTGTGGAAGTACAAGAACCAGCAGTTCAGCCAGTTCGGCTACGACCTCGGCAATCCGCCTTCGACGGTCTTCCTCACGCGGAACATCGGCGATAGCACGATCAAGGGCGTGGACCTCGACGTAGAGTTCCTCCCGGTCGAGAACACCTTGCTCTCGGCCAATGTTCAGTACCTCGACACCAAGTACGACAGCTTCGTCTACTATTCGCCGAACCAGGGACTGCCGCCGAACACCACCTGCCCGTACACGCCCATGACGCAGACGACGCCGGGCGGCCCGATCGATGTGTTCGAGATCGATTGCTCGGGCAATGTCGCGTTCAATTCTCCGAAATGGTCTTTCAACCTCAATGGCCAGCAGACCATTCCCTTCGGCGACGACTACAAGGCCGTGCTGGTCGCCGGGACGCGCTATCGTTCGTCGAGCTATTCCTCAGCGGACTACTTGCCTTATCTCAAGTCCGAAGGGACCTTCGTCAGCTATGCCTCGCTGACGCTTGGGCGCGAGGATGACAGCCTTTTCGTCAGTTTCTACATCAACAACATCGAAAACAACCGGCGCCTGATCGGGGGGACGGCCAATCCGGGCGGCCTCATCGCCGCCTCCGCGGAACAGCCGCGCACCTACGGCATCAGGATCGGTGGCCAGTTCTGACGGAGCCATCGAAAGGAGTGAGTACAAAATGACCGTGAGCGTAACCGACCTGCAATACGTCGCCCTGGCGGTTCCCGACCTCGCCGCCGAACGTGCGTTCTTCGGCGAGAAATGGGGCCTGGTCGAAGTCGCCGAGCAGGACGGCAGCGTTTACTTCGCGGCCGAGGGCATGCCGCATCCTTACGTGCTGGTGCTGCGCGAGGATGCGGAGCGCAAGACCGATCTGGTCGGCTTCTCGGCCGCCTCTCGCGAGGATGTGCTGGCCCTTTTCGAGCAGGTGAAGGCGGCCGGAGCCAAGATCATTTCCGAACCCGCCCCCGCCACCGGGCCGGCGGGCGGCTTCGCCTTCCGCTTCTTCGACCCTGACGGCCGGGCCATGGAAGTGATCTGCGACAGCACGCCCCGCGCGTTCCGCAAGCTCGACAAGGGCGAGGCGATCCCGATCGGCATCAGCCACGTGGTGTTCCATTCGCCCAACCACAAAGGCCTGGCCGAATTCTATGAAAAGGCGCTCGGCTTCCGGCTGTCGGACTGGATCGGGGACTTCATGGTCTTCCTGCGCTGCAATTCGGCGCACCACCGTCTGGCGATCCTTCCGGGGCCGCCGGCGCTCAACCATATCGCCTTCGACGTCAGCTCAGTCGACGAGATGATGCGCGGGCTCGCCCGCATGCACGAGAACGGGATCACGCTGAGTTGGGGGCCGGGCCGGCACACCGCCGGGAACAACACCTTCAGCTACTTCATCACGCCCAACGGCAACGCCGTCGAATACACTTCTGACCTCGATGAAGTCGACGAGGATACCTGGCAGCCGCAGACCTACCAGCCCGGGCCGAACACGATCGACCAGTGGGGCACCGGCCGCATCATAACCGGGAACGTGCCTCATGCGGAAATGACCCCGGACAAGGGCTTGTGGCAGGTCCCGGCCTGACGGCCGGCGCGTGAGAGGACTGGATTAATGATCGACAGAGCTCTTGTGGTCGGCGGCGGCGTCGGCGGAATGAGCGCGGCCCTCGCGCTTGCGCGGCAGGGCGTAGAGGTCGAGCTGGTCGATGCCGATCCGCATTGGCGCGCCTATGGCGCCGGGATCAGCGTGACCGGCCTGTCGCTGCGCGCGTTCGAGGATCTCGGGATCCTCGACGAGGTTCGGGCGAAGGGCTTCGTCGGCGGGGGCATCCGCCTGCGCACGGTGGACGGCAGCGTGATCATGGAATCGCCGCCGATCCCCGATGATGCGCCGCCTGTCGCGCGCAGTGGCGGGATCATGCGGCCAGCCTTGCACGAGATCATGTCGCACAAGGTGCGCGAGGCGGGCATCCGCGTGACGCTCGGCGCGGAGATCACCTCGGTCGAGCAGGACGCGGCCGGGGCCCATGTCAGCTTCCCCGACGGCCGCCAGGAAAGCTACGACCTTGTGATCGGTGCCGACGGCATCTTCTCGCGGCTGCGCCATCAGCTCTTTCCTGAGGTGCCGGCCCCGCGCTTCACCGGGCAGGGCTGCTGGCGGATCGTCGCGCAGCGCCCGCCCGAGGTTGATCGCCCGGAAATGTTCCTCGGCGGCCCGGTCAAGCTGGGCTTCAATCCCATTTCCGACGACCAGATGTATGCCTTCATCCTGGAACATGTGCCCGACAACCCGTGGTTCGAGCCCGAGGAGCAGCTGGATCACGTCGCGGGCCTGCTGGCGCCGTTCGGCGGCTACGTGTCACAGGTCCGCGCCGGCCTCGGGCCGGATTCCATGGTCAATTACCGCCCGCTGGAATGGCTGCTGCTGCCCGCCCCGTGGCATCGCGGCCGCACCGTCCTGATCGGCGATGCAGTGCATGCAACCACGCCGCACATGGCCTCCGGCGCGGGCATGGCGGTGGAGGATGGTCTGGTCCTCGCCGCGGAAATCGCCCGTCACGACGATCTTGAAACGGCGCTCGCCGCCTTCACCGCGCGGCGTTTCGAGCGTGCGCGGATGGTCGTCGAAAACTCGGTCCGCATCGGGGAGATCGAGATGGCCGGCGGCGATCAGCGCGATGCGAACGCGATGCTCGGCAATACGATGCAAAAGCTCCACGAGCCTTACTGAGAGGACGCATGACCTACGGACTGGCGACTATTTCCGCGGGCGGCGCGGAGCAGGCGGTGCTCGTTTCCGGTGAGCGCTTCGTGCCGCTGTCGCACTGGGGCGAAGGGCGCGATCTGCCGGCTTTGCTGCGCGATTGGCCGAATGTCTCGGCGCAACTCGGCGCGTGGGCCGCGGATCGGGGCGCTTTCGCTGCCGGCGGCGATTTCGCGGCGGCGGACGTCCGCATGCCTTACCGGCCGGGGCAGGTCTTCTGCATCGGGGCGAACTACAAGAAGCACGTCGTCGGCCTGATCATGGGCGACCCGTCGATGCGCACGAGCGAGCACGACAACGTCGATCCGGCCGAGCTCAAGGCCCGGGTGGAGGCGATGATGGACGCCCGCGCGAAAGCCCCGCCGTTCGCCTTCCTGAAGCTGCCCGCCAGCGTGATCGGCCCGCGTGACGAGGTGATCCTGCCCTACGACGTCGAGAAGCCCGATTGGGAGCTTGAGCTGGGCGTCGTGATCGGCCGCCGCGCCCACCGCGTGAGCGAGGCGGAGGCGATGGAGCATGTCGCCGGTTTCGCCGTGGTCAACGATGTCACCGCGCGAGAGCTGATCTTCCGCCGCGACGGATCGGCGATCGGGGCCGACTGGCTATCGGGCAAGAGCTTTCCGACCTTCCTGCCGTTCGGGCCGATGATCGTGCCGCGGGAGTGCATCGCCGATCCCTATGATCTGGCGATGAAGCTGTCCGTCAACGGCAAGATCTATCAGGACGAGACGACTGCCGACATGATGGCTTCCATCGAACGGCAGATCGCCTATCTTTCCAGCCGCGTCGTGCTGGAACCCGGAGACCTGATCTGCACGGGTTCGCCCTATGGCAACGGTTCGGCCTTCGGCGTCTTTCTCAAGCCCGGCGATGTCATGGAAGCGACGATTGCCGGCCTGGGGAAACAGCGCAATGTCTGCGTGGCCGAACAGACCTAACGCTTGCGCACCCCGTCCGTGATCAGGCGGACGACGAAATCCTCGTAGCGTTTGGCGAGATCGTCCTTGCTCGTGCCCGGTGGAACGAGCAGCTCGATAAGAGGGGTGCCGGACACGAAAAAGTCGCTGATGCCGACTACCGCGAGGTACATGAAGAACGGATCGAATTCGCGTAGCTCGCCCGTGTCGTCAAATTCCAGGATCCGGGTATAGTTGGCGACCGGCTTCCTGTTCCATTCGCGCATCTTTTCCCGCACTTCGGGTGACGAGGCGGAATCCAGTTCCTCGATCATCAGCCGCTGCATGTGCTTGGCCGATCGCGTGAAGCGGAAGGTGCCGCGGATCATGTCTTCGAGCAGGGCGAGCGGATCGCCCGGCGGCAGCGGCCGGTTGGCTTCCTCGCCGATCTGCTTTGCGACTTCGAACAGCAGGTTCTCGCGATTGCCGAAGTAATAGCGCACCAGCGCCGGGTCGGCGTTCGCCTTGCGGGCAATGGCCGTGCTTGTCACCTGGGCAGGGGGCAGTTCCTGCAACAGCGCGCGCGCGGCGTCGATCAGGGCCTCGCGCCCCACGCCCGGCGCCGAAGCCGTCGGGCGGCCCTTCCCGCGCGGAGCTGGCTTCGCGGCTGATTTTCCTGGCTGGCCCTGGCCTTTTCCCATCGGCAGGGTGCTACTCGCTGTGTGGCGCGGCGACAACCATCTCAACCGGATAGAATATTCTTGTCGGCCGGAAATAAGTCAGTAGTGTTGCCGCCGGGGAGAGAATGCAAGATGGCAAATTGGCCTTTCCGGCAAGGCGTGCACGAAATTGCCGACGGGATTTACGGTTACATCCAGCCCGACGGCACGTGGGGATGGTCGAACGCGGGCCTGGTGACCTCGGCCGGTCAGACCCTGCTGATCGACACATTGATGAGCGTTCCGCTGACTCGCGACATGCTCGCTGCGTTCGCCCGGCTTCCGGGCGGCAAGCGGATCGACATGGTCATGAACACCCACGCCAATCCCGATCACTTCTTCGGCAACGGCGTGGTCGAGGGGGCGGAGATCATCGCCACCGCGAAGACCCGCCACGAAATGGAAGGGTTCAATCCCCAGGCGCTCGCCAATCTGTCGGCCAACTGGGAAAATATGGGCGAAGCCGGCGAATTCCTGTTCGAGACCATGGGCCGGTATTTCGATTTCAGCGGGGTGGACGAACTGGCCCTGCCGACGCGCACGTTCGACAGCGCCCTGACGCTCAAGATCGGGGACAAGACCGTGGAGCTGACGGATCTGGGCCCGGCCCACACCGAATCCGACACGATTGCCCATGTGCTGGAGGATCGCACGGTGTTTACCGGCGACCTGATGTTCAACGAAGGGCACCCGATCGTCTGGGCCGGCCCGTTCGAGAACTGGATCGCGGCCTGCGATCACATCATCGCGCTCGATCCCGAAGTCGTCGTGCCGGGGCACGGGCCGATCTGCGATGTCGAGAACGTTCACACGATGAAGGGCTATTTCGAACACCTGCGCCGCGAAGCGCGCGGCCGGTTCGAGGCGGGGATGGATTGGCGTGAGGCGGCGCGCGACATCCCGATCAAGGAATATGCCCACTGGACGGATAGCGAGCGGGTCGTGGCCAATGTCTTCTCGCTCTACAAAGGCTGGGATCCGAACTTGCCGCATGCCCCGCCGCCGGTCCTGTTCGCGGAGATGAACCGGTATCGCAAGGAACACCACGCGAAGCACGGATGCGGACATGCCCACTGAACTCAATGCCACCCACGATCCCGCCCGCCGGAGCTGGGTCGAAAGCGCCAATGCCGACGGGATCGACTTTCCGATCCAGAACCTGCCGTTCGGGGTGTTCGACGATGGCAAGGGCGCGCGCGGCGGCGTGGCGCTGGGTGACCGGATCATCGACCTGACCGCCCTGCTCAAGGCAGGGGCGATCTCCGGACCGGCTGCCGAAGCCGCCTGCGGCGAAAGCCTGCTTCCGCTGTTCGCCTGTGCCCGTCAGGATGTTTCGGCCCTTCGGGCCGCCTTGTCCGATCTCTATCGGGCTGACGCGACCGGTGACCGCTCGGCCGCCGAGGCCGCGCTCGTGCCGATGAGCGACGCCACACTGTTGATGCCGGCCAAACCGGCGGCGTTCACCGATTTCTGCACCTCGGCCGATCACATCCTGCGCATGGCCGGCCGCGGCGGCCGCACGCCGATGCCCGCCTGGGCTACCCTCCCGGTGGCATACAATGGCCGCGCCAGTTCGGTTGCGGTATCGGGCACGCCGGTCGTGCGGCCGGTCGGCCAGGTCGTGCCGCCAGGCAGCAGCGCGATGGTGGTGGTGGCCGAGCCGATGCTCGATTTCGAGCTTGAGTTCGGCGCCTGGCTGGGCGGGCCCGTCAATGCCCTGGGCGAAACGGTCGGCATGGCCCGTGCGGAAGAGATCCTGTTCGGCTGCTGCCTGGTCAACGACTGGTCGGCGCGCGCCATTCAGTTCTACGAGATGCTGCTCGGCCCGCACCTGGGCAAGAGCTTCCTGACCACGATCTCGCCGTGGGTCGTGACGATGGAGGCGCTCGCGCCTTTCCGGGTGGCCGGCCGTGGCCGCACCGGAGACGAGCCGGATCTGCCCGCCTATCTGAACGCGCCTTTCGACCGTCAGGCCGGCGGGCTGAACGTGGAAATGGTCGCCGAACTCGATACCGGCAACGGTCCGCACACGATCGTGCGCACCAATGTGGCCGAGCTGTTCTGGACGCTGGCGCAGATGGTCACCCACCAGGCTTCGGGCGGCGCCCCGCTGGAGGTTGGCGACCTGATCGCCACCGGGACCGTCTCCGGCGCGGCCGACGAGGCGCGCGCCTGCCTGGTCGAAATCACCAAGCTGGGCGAGGAACCGCTGGTTCTGCCCGACGGCACGAAGCGCGTCATGCTGGAGGACGGCGATACGCTGACCTTGCGGGCCAAGGCGGTGGCGGAAGGGTATGTGCCGATCGGTTTCGGCCCCTGCGCCGGAACGATCGCGCCGGCCAGGGTCGCGGCATGAGCGGCGAGGTCTTCACTTGCGGCGACCGCAAGCCGATCCCGGTGAAGGCGCGCGGCAAGCACCTCGTCGTCGATATCCATTGCCACCTCGGCATCCCGGCGGCCGATGCGATCGTGCAGGCCAAGTATCCGGGCCCTCCCCCCGGCATCAACGATTTCACCAGCGCCAAGACGTCGGAAGTGAACCGCGCGCAGTTTGCCCAGATCGGCCGCACACTCAACACGCTCGACACGCGGCTCGCGGACATGGACCGGCTGGGGATCGACATGCAGGCGATCTCGCCCAGCCCGGGGCAGTATTTCTACTTTACCGATCCCGAAACCGGGCGCGACGCCGCCCGCGTGGTGAATGACGGCATGGCCGCCGCTGTCGCCCAGCATCCCGACCGCCTGATCGGCATGGGCACGGTGCCGCTGCAGAACGCCGAAATGGCGGTGGCCGAGATGCGCCGGTGCGTGAAGGATCTCGACCTGCGCGGCATCGAGATCAATTCCAACGTCAACGGCAAGGATTTCCATACCGAGGACCTGCGCCCCTTCTGGGCCGCCGCCGAGGAACTGGGCGTGCTGGTCTTCATCCACCCCTTGGGATTCACCCACGCCGCGCGGATGAGCGAGTATTACTTCAACAACCTGATCGGCAATCCGCTCGAATCCACCCTCGCCGTCGGCCACTTGATCTTTGGCGGCGTGCTCGACGCCTACCCCGGGTTGAGGATCTGCGTCGCCCACGGAGGGGGCTACATGCCGGGATACTGGGGCCGGATGGACCACGGCTGGCGCGCGCGCGCCGATTGTTCCGAACATTGCCGGCACGAACCGTCGAGCTACCTGCGCAAGCTGTGGCTCGACACGCTGGTATTCGACCAGGATCAGCTCGATAGCCTCGTGCGCACGCATGGCGCCGACAAGCTTTGCCTCGGCACCGACTATCCCTTCGACATGTCCGAGCCCGACCCCATTGGGTTCCACGAGCGGCTATCGGAAGAAGACAAGGCGCGTATCCTCGGCCTCAACGCCGCCGCGCTCCTCGGCCTGGAACGCGCGGATTGAGCGACGCGCCCAGCCAGATGGTCCGAACGCTGATCGGGCCTGGCGCGGCTCCCACCCCGCGCAACCTGCGGGCATCCCGATGATACCGAGAGACGGAGATGCTCTGATGAACGAGGATGCTCCTTCGGTATCCCGGCGCACGGCCGTCTGGGTGCTCTTCCTGCTGTTCCTGGCCAATGTCCTGAACACCGGCGACCGCACCTTGCTGGGTGTGGTGACAGAGGAAGTTCGCAGCGATCTCCTGTTGTCGGACACGCAAATGTCGCTTGCCAACGGGTTGTTCTTCACTGTGTTCAACCTGGTCGGCGGCCTGTTCCTTTCGCGCATGATCGATCGCGGCAACCGGACGCGTATTCTGGTCTTCGGCATCATCGGCTGGTCGGTCGCCACCGCGGCGACCGGACTGGCGAACAACTTCACGACACTGGCGATCGCGCGCATTGGCGTGGGCCTGGGCGAAGCGACGGCCTTTCCCGCGGCGATGTCGCTCATTCCCGACTTGTTCCGCGCTCAGGCGAGCGGGAGAGCGGTGGCGGTGTTCCAGTCGAGCGCCTTCATCGGCATAGTGGGCGGGGCGATCATGGCCGGCGTTCTCGCGGCGATGGCAGGTTGGCGGACGATGTTCTTCTGGGCGGGCGGCGTCGGCGTCGTCCTCGCCCTGGTGATGCTGGTGACGACGACGGAGCCGTCGCGGGGGAGCGGCGGGGGCCGGCCCGCCCTGTCTGTCGGCACCTTTCCCGACTTGTGGGAAGGCCTGTGCCGGCTTTGGGGGGAGCCGGGCCTCGCCCGCCTCGTGGTCGGCTATGGCATCGCCGGGATGCTGACCGCGGTTCTCGCAGCCTGGGGCCCGGCCTTTCTGCAACGCTCGCACGGCGTGCCGCTGGCGCAGGTCGGGGTGGTGATCGGCCCCGCGGTCGGGATCGGCGGCATCGCCGGCACTCTCTTCGCCGGTTTTCTTGCCGACACAGTGCGCCGGCGGGCCGGCTCGGCCGATGCCATACTCTGGATACCCACCATCACGATGCCCCTTTCGGTGCCGTGCGTGCTGGGCTTCGCCTTCCTGCCGTCTCTCTCGCTGACGATGGCAAGCGCCGCTCTGATGAACTTCCTGCTTGCCTGCGCGATCATCCCGAGCATCAACTTCGCCGTCGACAAGGCCGCGCCCGGCGACCGGGGATTGACCGCCACGGTCATGCTGGCCTCGGCCGGATTGATCGGCAGCACGCTGGGGCCCTTTATCGTCGGGGTGCTGAGCGATTACCTCAGTGCCGCGCTGGGGGAGGAGAGCCTTCGCTATGGCATCGCCGTCATGGCCGCGGCGCCGCCGATCGGAACCCTCTTCATCTTCGCGGCCAAGCGGTCCGCAGCGAATGGGCAGGCCCTTGCCCTGGAGGGTGCTTGAGCGGGCGGATCATCTCGAACCTCGGGGCGACCGATGGCCATATCGGCGGCGAACCCCAACTTGCCCGTTATCGCGGACAGGGCAATCAGTGCCCGCGATCTCGGTGAATTCTAAACTCTGGGAGAAGCAAGATGCGTAACGTTTTCTATGGTTTGTCACTCTCGGCCGCTGTTATCGCAACGGGCGTTGCCGCGCCCGCCGCATTGGCGCAGTCCGCCCAATCGGCGCACTATTCGGTCGGTGAGACCAAGGTCGGCAAGCTGCTCGACGATCCCGCCGCGGCGGAGATTCTGAAGCGCCTGATACCCAGGACTTTCGCAAACGAGATGTTCCAGACGCTCGGCCGCGATCTCACGCTCAAGGCGATACAGCAGTACGAGCCCGAAGAGCTGTCCGATGCCAACCTGGAAAAGATTCAGGCGGAATTCGACAAGATCCCGGCCAAATAAGGCCTCCGTCCTGCGCCCCGGGTTCTGCGCTTGGAGAGAGCCACGCAGCGGGGCGGATCACGCGGATCGCCTTGAGCGCTTCCCCGGTGTCCGTGCGGATAGCGCGGACGCCGGGTATCCCGGAGGCCGGCCCGGTCCAGCTCCTGCCGGGCCGCCTCCGGGTAACACGTCGAGGCGCAGGGACGGACATTGTCCGGCCCGCTCTTCCTCCATTCGTTCACTTGCCCTTCGTGTGCGCGGCGAAGAAGCGGAAGATGTCGGGCATCCCGTCGGCGATGATAGTGCCGTGATCGCGGCCCGGCATCTCGATGTATTCGCCGTTTATGCCAAGCTCCTTCATGGCGGCCGACCAGGTGCGGGTGTTGGTGGGCGGGACAACCGGATCCTTATCGCCCTGCGTGATCATGAGCGGCAGGTTGGCCGCCTTTATCGGGGCGAGGATGTCCTTCTGATTGGGCTGCATCATGAATGCCGCCGGGGCGATCGCCGCTATGGCCGCCCAGCGATCGGCGTACTTCTGGCCGAGAAACAGCGTGCCGGCGCCGCCCATGGAATGGCCCATCAGGTAGGTGCGGTTGGGATCGACATCGAACTCGCTCTGGGCAAGGGCGAGGACGTTCATCACATCCTTCTCGGACAGCTCGGTGAGGTTGGGGGGCTCGACCTTGCCCCCGCCGATCACGATCACGGGTGAGCCGTACCAGCCGGTGGCGTTGTAGCCCATCGGCCCGACCACGATGTAGCCGCCCTCTTCAGCCAGATCGATCAGGCGCCCGCGTACGATGAAGTTGGAATCGCCCCCATAACCATGCAGCGCAACGATCAGCGGAGCGGGGACGCCGGGCTTGACCTTGGACGATACGAACAGGGTGTACGCCATATCCTCGTTCGTATCGGCGAAGTGATAGCTCCGCTGTTGCACGCGCGGATCGGGCTCCATGCGCATCGGGGCGCTAGGGGGGCCGTTAGCCTGGCGCGCGCCAGCCGGGGCCTGGGCGGAACCGGGCTGCGAGACAGCCAACGTTGCCGTGGCAACGATTGCTAAAGCGCCATATACGCGCGCCAGCGGTGTCTGGACGCGCCGTGATGTCAGCGAACCGAGCATTCTTCCCTCCCTGTAAATCGGCGCCCTGTTTTCGAGCTGCCTGTCTTTCCCTTGCGTCCGTTAGCGGTGGATCTTCTTCAGGAGCCGGCGCAATTCCTTCGCTTCGGCATCGGTGAGGTCGCTGGTGAGCGCGGCGTCGGCCTGGCGAACCAGCGCTCGAAGACGGTGCAGCTCCTCTTCCCCGTGCTGCGTCGGATAGACGCCAGAGTACCTGCGGTCGCCCCGGATCTTTCGACGTTCCACGCACCCGCGCTCTTCCCAGAAATCCACCGCAAGAGTCGTAGCCGGACGGGTCAAAGCGAGCGCCGCCGCGAGTTGGGTCTGCTGCAGACCGGGGTTTCGGCCGATCACCTCCAGAATCGAGTAGCGATGAGGCGTGATCCCGGAATCGCCGAATTCACGGGCCAAGAGGCCGTGGCCCAGAATCCAGACGAGCTTGACCGAGAATCCGGTGAGATCGGTCAGGATCCCGTGATCGATCTCGTGCCCCTCCAACGGCGGAGTCCGATATCTCACATCGGCGAGAGGATCAGCAGTTCCGGCGGCGCTTCTCATGGTTCCAGCATGCTCCCTCTGCCCAAGCTACACAAGCCAACGGTTATTGCATATGCAGGTTATCGACGATAATGGATGTTGCCGATAAATATTTCGTCAGATTGGGGGGAATCGACATGAGGTGCGAGGGGGATAACATCGTGCGGCGAACGGGCCGCCTTCGGCTGATGGTATCGGGCGCTATGCTGACATCAGCTTGCTTGGGAGCGATCAGCGTCCCCGCCGCCGCGCAGAGTTCGGCGGAGCGGGAGACGCAATCAGAGGCAACGGCCGGCCAGGGAAGCGAAATAGTCGTGATGGCACGCCGGCGTGAGGAATCGCTGCAGGAAACGCCGATCGCCATCTCCGCATTCAGTCCTGAAGTACTCGAAATGCGGCAGATCCATACGACTCAGGACCTTGAGCGGATCACGCCCAGCCTGCAATTCAAACCCGCAGGGCAATTATCGGGCAACAGCGCTGCCTCTGTCGTGTTCATCAGAGGCGTGGGCCAGGTGGACCCGACGGCAGCCGTCGATCCGGGTGTGGGCATCTATATCGACGAGGTCTACGTCGGCCGCTCGGTTGGCGGGACCATCGAATTCGGCGATATTGCCGGTGTCGAAGTGTTGAGGGGGCCGCAAGGCACCTTGTTCGGTCGCAACACGATCGGCGGCGCCATTCTGGTTCGAACGCGTGAGCCCGATTTCGATGAACTTTCTGGACGGGCTCGCTTCCGCGCGGGCAATGACAACCTGTTCGAAGGATTTGCCGCGATCAATCTTCCGATCGCGGAAACGATGGCCGCGCGTGTTTCGGGCGGCTTTCGCAAGCGCGACGGTTACGTCATTCGCGCCTACGACGGCCTGGATCTGGGCAACGAAGACATCGTGACGATGAACGGCGCTTTCCGTTGGGAACCGGCGCCAGGCTTCCACCTCTCGCTGCGTGCCGACTATACCAAGCGCGACGAGAACGGCGCTCCTTTCACTTTCGCCGAGATCGACGAGAAGGCGCCGGTGGCCGCGATCGTCAGCGTCGCGGCCGGTTGCCCCGGCGCGACGATCCCGTTTGCCCCGATCGCGCCGGGCGATCCGCGTTTCGGCGCCCCATCAGTACCGCTCATCGACGACCCGCGCTGCGCCAACGATTTTCAGGCGCTCGGAAACTTCGTGAACGGAGGCACCGCGGCCGTCACCAGCACCTCCGAGGTTTGGGGCGTGTCCGGAACGCTGCGCTACGACCTCACCGATGATCTGCTGGTGAAGAGCATCACTGCCTACCGATCGACCGAATCTCGTGGCATTCGCGATGCCGACAACACGCCATTCGTGATGATCACCACCGATGTTGGCGGCGAATCGACCCAGTTCAGCCAGGAACTGCAGCTTCAGTACGAACGCGGCAGCGTCAGTGGCATCCTAGGCGGATATTACTTCGACGAAGATACATTCGAGCGCGCCACGGTACCGCTGGCTTTCCCGCCATCGCCGCCCGTGATCTCTTCGTTGTTGGCGGGTGGTCCGGGTTCGCGCGACCTGCAGCTTTCCGATCTGGAAACGCGATCACTGGCAGCGTTCGGCGAACTCTCCATCAAGCCGGTGAGCGGCCTCGAGCTTAGCGGTGGCTTACGCTACACCGAGGACCGCAAGACCTATAAGGGCACGGTGATGAACCTTTTCCCGGCCACCCAGCCCGATCCCGATCCACTCCCGACACTGGCAATTCCCGAAGGCGGGCCGCTGTTCATCTATGATCGGCCCTATGTCGAAACGTTTTCCGCGCTCACCGGATCGGCCAGTGCCCGCTATGACTTCAGTGCCTGGCTCAACGCCTACGTGTCCTATTCGCGCAGCTTCAAGTCAGGCGGTTTCAACACCCGGTACAATGCGTCGCCTGCTGGTTTCGTCCCGGTTCCCTTCGACGAGGAAACGGTCGATTCATTCGAGTTGGGCGCAAAGATGGACTTCGGCAAGGCTCGCCTGAACCTCGCCGCGTTCCAGACCAATTATGATAACATCCAACTGATCTTCCGAGAAGGCGTGGTCCCGCTGCTGTTCAACGCAGGTAGGGCCCGCATTCGCGGCTTGGAGGCGGAGTTCAGCTATCGTCAGGGCGGCGGGCTCGTGTTCGACGGGGCGGTGAGTCTGTTGGACGACGACCTTCTGGAGATTACGCCTGTGCCGGGAGCCACTGCGACCGTCGCACCGGGCGATGATCTTCCCTTCACGCCCGGCTTCCAGGGCAATTTCGGGATCGGCTACGAATTCGCCTTCAACGACCGGCTCACCCTGACCCCACGCTTCGACGGCAGTTATACATCCAAGTTCACCTTCATCACCGGTAGCGTGCCCAGCATCGAGGAGAACGGTTACTTCGTCGGCAATGCATCGATCGCGCTCGACGTCGACGACCGCTGGTCGGTCACGGCAGGCGTCGCGAATATCTTTGATGAGGAGTACCTGATCCAGGGCAATGCCTCATTGGGGACCCTGGGATACGCCGAACGCATGTTTGCCCGGCCGCGCAACTGGTACATCCAAGTCGCCGCCGAATTTTGACGGGGGGAGAGAGCGTGGCCGGCGGCTGGTTCGCTGGCCACGCTCTCGGTTCCCGGGCGTTTGCCGGTTCTCTTGGCGGCGCAGGGCCGTTACATTGTGTTTCACACGCCCAAGCGGGTCGTGCAGCCAGCAGGAGCATTGAAAAGTGAAGTTCACGCGAATCAATCCGATGACCGGCCAGGTCGCGTCCGAAGCGGAAGCGATGCAATCGGCTGACATGGCTGCCGTTGCCCGCCGCGCCGGTGCGGCGTTTCCCGCCTGGTCGGCGCAGGGGCCCAATGCTCGCCGCGCGGTATTGATGAAAGCGGCCGCCGCTCTGGAGGCGCGGAAGGATCAATTCGTCGAGGCCATGATGGGCGAAATTGGCGCCACGGCCGGGTGGGCGATGTTCAACCTCGGCCTCGCTGCGGGGATGATCCGCGAGGCGGCGGCGCTGACAACCCAGATCTCCGGCGAGGTCATCCCGTCCGACAAGCCCGGGACGCTGGCCATGGCCCTGCGAGAGCCTGTTGGCGTCATCCTGGGCATTGCCCCCTGGAACGCCCCGATCATTCTTGGCGTGCGGGCGATCGCGGTTCCGCTCGCCTGCGGCAATACCGTTATCCTGAAGGCCAGCGAGAACTGCCCTCGTACGCATTCCCTGATCGTCGAAGCCTTCCAGGAAGCCGGCTTTCCCGAAGGCGCCGTGAACATCGTCACCAATGCGCCTGAAAATGCCGCCGAGGTGGTGGGCGCGCTGATCGACGCGCCTGACGTGCGCCGGATCAACTTCACGGGCTCCACCCATGTCGGCAAGATCATCGCGAAGCGGGCGGCCGAGCACTTGAAGCCGGTGCTGCTCGAACTGGGCGGGAAAGCGCCCCTGATCGTGCTGGAGGATGCCGATCTGGATGAAGCGGTCAAAGCCGCGGCCTTCGGCGCGTTCATGAACCAGGGCCAGATCTGCATGTCGACGGAGCGGATCATCGTCGTCGATGCGATCGCCGATGAGTTCTCCGCCCGGTTCAAGGAGAAGGTGGGCGGGATGGCCGTCGGCGATCCGCGCGAAGGGACGACACCGCTTGGCGCGGTGGTGGACCTTCGGACCGTCGAATGCGTGACCAGCCTTGTGGAGGACGCCCTGGCGAAAGGCGCCCATCAACTCACGGGCGGCGCCACCACGCAGAACGTCCTGATGCCCGCCCATGTCATCGACAACGTCACGCCGGAGATGAGGCTTTTCCGGGAGGAGAGCTTCGGCCCGGTCGTCGCCATCGTGCGGGCGCGGGACGAGGAACAGGCGATCGAGCTTGCCAACGACACCGAATACGGATTGTCCGCCTCTGTCTTCACGCGCGACATCGCCAAGGGCCTGAAAGTTGCCCGCCGCATTCAGTCGGGCATTTGCCACGTGAACGGGCCGACCGTGCATGACGAAGCGCAGATGCCCTTCGGCGGGATGAAGGCGTCGGGCTATGGCCGCTTCGGCGGCAAAGCCGGTATCGAGGCGTTCACCGAGCTCAGGTGGATCACGGTCGAGACGGAAGCTGGGCACTTCCCGATCTGATGAAAACCCAGGTTCGTATGGCAGGGGCGGGTCGCGCTGATGGCGCGGCCCAGCCTGGACGGACCTCTCAGGGGGCCGAAGGGCTTCCGCGGCGGCTTCGATCTAGCTGAATGCCCCGGCGGTGTTTAACTCAGGCATGGGCACGGTGAAAAAGGGGGAGGATAATGAGTAAAGCCGCATCTATTGGCGTATTGGCCTTTGGTCTCACGACATTGCTCAGCTCCGCACCGGCCTTGTCCCAGGACGATCAGCCGCCGCGTCTCGAATTCGTTTTCGAGGAGATCGTGCTGCTGGGCCCGGCCATCCCCGTGGGGGAAACGCCCCTGGGGAAGAGGAATATCATACCGATCACGGGCGGCACGTTTTCGGGACCTGGTATCGAAGGCACGATCATTGCGGGCGGCTGGGATTGGCAGCTGACCCGCTCGGATGGCTGCACCGAGATCAAGGCCGACTATATGATCAAGACCAATGATGGCGTGATCATCAACGTCATCAATGCCGGGGCGCTGTGCCCGCCCGAACCCGGGAAAATGGCCCCGGCGCGAACCCAGCCCCGATTCGAAGCTCCCAAGGGCAAATACGACTGGCTCAATAAGACTGCTTTCATCGGCACCCTGGAACTCGCCCAGAATACCAGCGGCCCGGCGGTTAAAATTCGCTTCTACAAGGCGGTGTAGACGCCCGTGCTCGCCCGAGCAGGTCGGCATATCCGCCGGTCCATATTGACCAGACCGCGCGGATCGTGGCAGTCGGCAGGCGAATCGGCGGGCCCCCTGTAAAGGGTGCTGTAAGCGGTTGAGTTTCCGGCGGGATACAGCCCCGCACAAGCCGCAGATTTCCGCCGTTTTGCGGGTGTAGCTCAATGGTAGAGCAGAAGCTTCCCAAGCTTACGACGAGGGTTCGATTCCCTTCACCCGCTCCATTTCCCGCCCCCCTTCCCAGCCTGAGGGACATCGCGCCGAGGGGCGGATCAGCCTCGGCGTGGAATGCCTGGATGGACCCGGGATAGCTCTCCGATTAGACGGGCGGCGATGTCGCGGGCCAGGTTTTCCCTTCTCACCTCCATCGGCACGCTTGCGCGGCGCGAGTGGCGGGAGCTGGTTCATGTCAATGCGAGCGACCGGCCGTGGGAATTGCCTTTCGCGGTCGCCATGGCGGCGGGCCTGCCCTTGCTGCTCGGGGTCTGGTTGGGGGAGATAGGCTACGGCGCTTTGGCCTCCATCGGGGCCATGACCATCGTCTATATACCGCGCACCACGCTCCCTCGTCGCATGGTCACCGTCATGGCGGCGGCCTTTGCCATGATCGCCTGCTTCGCGCTGGGGCAGGCGAGCCAGTTCATCCCCATGGCTCGGGGGCCGATTATCGCGCTGGTCGCCGCATTGGTGACCATGGCCTGCCGTTACTATCGCGTCGTTCCGCCCGGCTCGCTGTTCTTCGTCATGGCGGCGGCGATCGGGGCCTATATGCCCGGCGGCGCCGATGCCCCGGCCAGGCTGGGCGTATTCGCCCTTGGGGCCATCGGCGCGGTCGTGATCACGTTCGTTTACAGCGCGCATATCCTGCGCTTCCGCGATCCCCTGCCGGCGCAGGCGCCCCCGGAGGACTTGCTGGACTTCGTGGTGATAGACGCGCTGATCATCGGGCTGTTCGTCGGCCTGTCGCTGGGCGCGGCGCAATTGCTGGGGATCGAGAAGCCCTATTGGGCGCCGGTCAGCTGCCTGGCCGTGATCCAGGGCATCAACCTGCGGGCAGTGTGGAACCGCCAGGCGCAGCGCATCATCGGCACGATGATCGGCCTCGCCGTTACCTGGGCGCTGGTGCGCCATGCCACCGATCCCTGGGCGATCGCCATCGCGGTCACGGTGCTGACCTTCTGCATCGAAACCGCGATCGTGCGCCATTATGCCTTCGCGGCGATCTTCATCACGCCGCTGACTATTCTGCTGGCGGAGGCATCCACCCTGGGCCATTCCAGCAGTTCGGCCCTGATGCTGGCCCGTTTCGCGGACACGGTGACCGGCTCGCTCCTCGGCCTGGCCGGCGGGGTCTGCATCCACAACGTCGCGCTCCGCCGGATGCTGAGGCGCCTGTTGCGCGCCCCGGCGGGGGAACTGCCGAAGCGCTGAGGGCGCCGGTCAGGCGGGTTCCGGATACCGCTGTGTGATACGCGCTTCGGTACCCAGGCGGGTGCCGATGGCGATTTCGTTTTCCGCCGCGAAGGCGGAGGCGGCGACTTTGCCGGCCCCGTCCAGCCTGACCTTGAGCAGCTCGATGGAACCGCCCTGCGCGGCGACGATCACGCTCTTTTCGCCCACGGCGACGATCTCGCCCGGCTTGCCGGCCACGTCGCTCAGCTTGCGGGCCGGGATCTTGCGCGCATCGTAGAGGCGCAGCCGACTGCCGTTCCAGGTCGTCCAGGCGCCGGGGGCGGGGTTGCAGCCGCGGATCAGGTCATAGATCGTATCGACGTGGCTGTGCCAGTTGATCCGGGCTTCGCCGTCCCTGCACCAGCCTTCGTAGCTGGCCTGGCTTTCATCCTGCGCGACTTCGCGGTGCTTGCCGGCGATGACCAGATCGGCGGCTTCCAGCATGGCCGCCACACCCTGCGGGAACAGCCGGTCGAAATAGACCGTGCCGAGCGTGTCGTCAGGCCCGATCTCGACCGTTTTCTGGAGCACCACCGGCCCTTCATCCAGACCGTCGCTGGGGCGGAAGATGGTCAGGCCCGTCTGGCGGTCGCCGCGAATGATCGGCCAGTTGATCGAGCTCGGCCCGCGATACTTCGGCAGCAGCGAGGGATGATAGCAGATCGTGCCGTGGGGCGGGATATTGACCAGCGATTGCGGGGCGAATTGCAGCACATAGGCCATCACGGCGATGTCCACGTTCGCCTGGCGCAGCGCCTCGGCGGCGTCCGGGCCGCGCAGCGAGGGAAGCTGATAGAGCCGGCATCCCCGCTCTTGCGCCGCGTCGGCCAGGGGATCGGGCTTCGCGCCGGGCTTGGTGGGCGCGCAGAACACGGCGGCGACTTCATCGCCCCGGTCGAGAAAGGCTTCGAGAACGCTCTTTCCGAAGGCCTGCTGGCCGAAAATGGCGATGCGCACGGTGGTATCTCCTCAAGCAACAGGAAGCCGTTCCGGCGGTGGCCGGTTGAGCGGACTGGCAATGATCGTGGGCGTCTGCGGCTCAGCGGCCGGTGTTGATCCAGACGACTTTGGGTTCGGTGAAGTTCTCGATGGCGATATCGCCGTGCTCGCGGCCGAAGCCGGAATCGCGCATCCCGCCCCAGGGCAGGCGAACGTCGGTCGGGCCATAGGTGTTGACCCAGACCGTGCCGGCCTTGAGCTTGCGCGTCATGCGGTGCGACTGGGCGATGTCGGCCGTCCACACGCCCGCGGCCAGGCTGTACACGGTGCCATTGGCGAGACGCACGGCGTCGTCCTCGTCCTCGAAGGGGATGACGGTGGCGACGGGGCCGAAAATCTCTTCCTGCGAGATGCGCATCTCGTGCTCGACGCCGGTGAACACGGTGGGGCTCACGTAATAGCCCTTGTCGCCGTGGCGGGCGCCGCCGATCGCCACTTCGGCGCCTTCCTGCCGGCCGACTTCGATATAGCCGAGCACACGCTCCATCTGCGTCTGCGAGATCAGCGGGCCCATGGAGGTCTTGTCGTCACGCGGATCGCCGAGACGCATGCCTTGTGCGCGGCCGACGAGGCGTTCGACGACCTCGTCATAGATCGAGCGGTGCGCAAGGATGCGCGAGCCGGCGGAGCAGACTTGCCCGGTGTTGAAGAAAATCCCCGCGCCGGCGGCCTTGACGGCCTTTTCCACGTCCGAGCCGGGGAAGATGATGTTGGCCGACTTGCCGCCCAGTTCCAGCGTCACGCGCTTGAGATTGCCGGCCGCGCCGCGCAGGATCTGCCGGCCGACGCCGGGGGAGCCGGTGAAGGTCACCTTGTCGATATCCGGGTGATCGACGATCGCCTGCCCGGCCGTCTTGCCGAAGCCGGGAACGACGTTGAGCGTGCCGGCGGGGGAGGCCCCCCCCCCCCCCCACGACCCCGCCCTTCGCGCGGGCGGGGGCGGCCGCCCCGCCGGCCGCGGCACCCCCCGGCCGCGCCCCGGCGGGCCCCGGGGGGGGCTCCCCCCCCCCCCCCCCCCCCGGGGGGTCGCCGGGGGGGCTGGGCGCGCCCGCCCCCCCCCCCGCCCCCCCCCGCGGGGGGGGCGCGCACC
>Ga0066256_1001173_pt1 | contig 39343 bp, 28 predicted proteins | sample ThiBio_1000_biof_FD_87107 | JGI IMG/M metagenome (GOLD analysis project Ga0066256, IMG submission 87107) | Wastewater bioreactor microbial communities from Cape Town, South Africa - Thiocy_expt_1000_biof (version 2) | ecosystem: Engineered > Bioreactor > Thiocyanate-remediating >... | reverse complement strand
AAAACTGCCCTGACGCCGTGTCTAACGGGCGTTTCCGGACATTGTCACCGCGTTTACAACGCACTATACCAGAAACCTATGTGCAAAGTCTCTAATCAGGAACGGCGCGCCCGAACTTGATCGTGGCAGAGGCTAGAATCACACGCATTTTATTGACGCGGTTTGGGCCGCATCAACGGGTTCAGGACTGGTTGACCTCCATGACGGCACGAATTTTCAAGCCTGCTAAAAATGCGATGCAATCCGGCGCCGCGAAGACCAAGGCCTGGCAACTGGACTATGAGCCGGAGCAGCCGCGCGTGGTCGAGCCGCTGATGGGCTGGACCTCGTCGGGCGACATGAAGCAGCAGCTGACGCTGCATTTCCACACCAAGGAAGACGCCGTCGCCTATTGCGAGCGGGAAGGCATTCCCTACCAGGTGCTGGAGCCGAAGGAATTGCAGCCGCGCGTGAAGGCCTATGCGGACAACTTCGCGTTCCGCCGGCCCGAGCCCTGGACCCACTGACCCCGGTATTGTCCCACGTGGAATTGCGGCCGGAAATGTCGGGGACATGACATTTCCAATGTGCGCTTTGGCCTATTCAGAGGCCTGACCCGCTGCACGTTTCTCCGCGAAAGTTGTGGTTGCATTCCGCCGCCAAGCAGTGACACCTTGCGGGTCGAAGCCGTCCGGAAAGGACGGAAGTAAGCAAGATCAAACTGTTACGCGGCAGGAAACCATGGCTCTTCGGTCCGGACTCGATCCCAAATCGTCCGATTTCACGCGCAATGCCGATGTCATGCGGGGGCTGGTCGCGGACCTCAAGGACAAGCTCGCGCAGGTGGCGGGCGGGGGCGGCGAAGCCTCCCGCGCCAAGCATATGGCGCGCGGCAAGATGTTCGCGCGCGATCGCGTCGATCTGCTGATCGATCCCGGTACCGCGTTTCTGGAATTCTCGCCGATGGCGGCGTATGGCCTCTACGGCGGCGCGGTGCATTCCGCCAGCATCGTCACCGGTATTGGCCGTGTCGCGGGCCGCGAATGCGTGATCGTCGCCAACGATGCGACCATCAGCGGCGGCACCTATTATCCGATGACGGTGAAGAAACATCTGCGCGCGCAGGATATCGCGCGCCAGAACAATCTGCCGTGCATCTACATGGTGGATTCCGGCGGCGCGTTCCTGCCGCAGCAGGACGAAATCTTTCCCGACGAAAAGCACTTCGGCCGCATCTTCTACAATCAGGCCAACATGTCGGCGGAACGCATTCCGCAGATCGCCATCGTGATGGGATCGTGCACCGCCGGCGGCGCGTATGTGCCCGCGATGTCCGACGAGAGCATCATCGTGCGCAATCAGGGAACCATCTTCCTCGGCGGTCCGCCGCTGGTGAAGGCCGCGACCGGCGAGGTCGTCACTGCCGAAGAACTCGGCGGCGCGGACGTGCACAGCCGCCAGTCCGGCGTCACCGATCACTATGCGCAGAACGATGCGCATGCCATCGGCATCGCGCGCCGTATCGTCGGCAACCTCAATCCCGCGACGTCATCCGCGACGGGCCTGCGCGAGCCGAGCGAACCGCTGTTCGAGCGCGAGGACATTTACGGTGTGGTGCCCGCAGATGCGCGCAAGCCCTTCGACGTGCGCGAGATCATTGCGCGCATCGTCGACGGCTCGGAATTCGAGGAATTCAAGAAGCTCTACGGCACCACGCTGGTGTGCGGCTTCGCGCATATCTGGGGCTATCCGGTCGGCATCATCGCCAACAACGGCATTCTCTTTAGCGAAAGTTCGCTGAAGGGCGCGCACTTCATCGAACTGTGCTGCCAGCGCGGCATTCCGCTGCTGTTCCTGCAGAACATCACCGGCTTCATGGTCGGCAAGAAATACGAGGCGGGTGGCATCGCGCGCGATGGCGCCAAGCTCGTGACCGCTGTTGCCACCGCATCCGTGCCGAAATTCACTGTGGTCATTGGCGGCTCTTACGGTGCGGGTAATTACGGCATGTGCGGCCGCGCCTACAGTCCGCGCTTCCTCTGGATGTGGCCGAATGCACGCATCTCGGTGATGGGCGGCGAGCAGGCCGCGACGGTGCTGAGCACCTTGCGCCGCGACAACATCGAGGCCAAGGGCGGCACATGGTCGGCGCAGGAAGAGGACGCGTTCCGCAGCCCGATCCGCGAACAGTACGAAACGCAGGGCCATCCGTATTACGCCACGGCGCGGCTGTGGGACGACGGCGTGATTGATCCCGCCGACACGCGCCTTGTGCTCGGCCTCGGATTGTCGGCCGCCGCCAATTCTCCGCTCGAGCCGCCGAAATTCGGCGTGTTCAGAATGTGATGCGGAGCAGGCCATGAGCAACCTTGTCCGCATCGAACGCGACCACGACGTGGCGCGCGTCACCTTGAATCGTCCCGAATTGAACAATGCGCTCAACCGGGCGCTGATCGAGGAGTTGCGCGCCGCGTTCGAGAGCATCGCCGCAGATCGCGCCATCGCGACGCTGGTCTTGGCGGGCGAGGGCAAGAGCCTTTGCGCCGGAGCCGACATCAACGCGATGCGCGAGGCCGGGACATATACCCGCGAGGAGAACATCGCGGACGCCATGCCGCTGGTGCACATGCTGTCGGCCCTCGACCGGATGCCGCAGACCACCGTGGCCCGCGTGCAGGGCCCGATCTATGGCGGCGGTGTCGGCGTGGTCGCGGCCTGCGATATCGCCGTGGGATGGGGGGACGCCCCTTTCTGTCTGTGGGAACCGCGCCTGGGCATCGTGCCGGGCATGATCAGCCCCTATGTGCTGCGCGCCATCGGGGAGCGCCCCGCGGGGCGCTTTTTTCAGCCCGCTGAAGTCTTCAATGCGGACGAGGCCCGCCGCATCGGCCTGCTGCATGAAGTCGTTGCGGCCGACGCGCTGGACGAGCGCATCGCCAAGATGCTCAAGCAGTTGAAGTCCGCTGCGCCCGGCGCGCGCAGCATCGCCAAGAAGCTTGCGGGCGATATCGTCGGCCGCCCGATCGATGAAACCCTGATGACCGAGACCGCGCAACTCATTGCCGATGTGCGCGCCATGCCCGAAGCGCGCGAAGGCCTCACGGCGTTTCTCGAAAAGCGCAAACCGTCGTGGAGTTGACCCGATGACCGCCAAGACTCCCGCCGCGCTGTGTCGCCGCTTCAACACTTTGCTGATCGCCAACCGTGGCGAGATCGCCTGCCGCGTGATCCGAACCGCGCGCGCCATGGGCCTGCGCACCGTCGCGGTCTATTCCGAAGCAGACGCCGACGCCGTGCATGTGGCGCTGGCGGATGATGCCGTGCTGCTCGGCCCCGCGCGGGCGCGCGACAGCTATCTCAATATCGACCGCATCATCGAGGCGGCGAAGAAGACCGGCGCGGAAGCGGTCCATCCGGGTTACGGCTTTCTGTCGGAGAATGCCGACTTCGCGCGCCGCTGCGCCGCGGAGGGCATCGTCTTTGTCGGCCCGACCGCGGAGATGATGGAGGCGATGGGCTCGAAGTCGGGCTCCAAGGCGCTGATGGAAAAGGCCGGCGTGCCGCTGGTGCCTGGTTATCACGGCGAGGCGCAGGACGAGAAAACGCTGGCCGATGCCGCGGCGAATAGCGTTAGTCGGTTGAGCTGTAACGATACCGCCGGCGGTGGGTGAAGCGGCAGGCGCGTGGTCAACAGCGGTGTGGAGCGGGCGTCCGCATTCGCCATCGCGAAGCGGGAGTCGCTGTCATCGTCCGGCGCCGACCGCATGCTGATCCAGAAGTCCGTTCTGAACCCTCGCCATTTCGAGGTGCAGATCATCGGCGACAGCCATGGCAACCTGATCTCGCTGCTCGAGCGCGAATGCACCCTGCAGCGTCGCCACCAGAAGGTGATCGAGGAAGCGCCATCGCCGACGCTCAATGCCGCGCAGCGCGAGGCTGTTTGCGCCGCCGCGCGCAAGGCGGCGGGCGCGGTGAACTATGTCGGCGCGGGCACCATCGAATTTGTCTCCGACGGCAAGGAGACGTTCTTCATCGAAATGAACACACGCCTGCAGGTCGAGCATCCGGTGACCGAACTCATCACCGGCGTCGATCTGGTCGAACTGCAACTGCGCGTCGCATTCGGCGAGAAGCTGCCGCTGACGCAGGACCAGATCACGCTCAACGGCCATGCCATCGAGGCGCGTGTCTACGCCGAGAATCCGAACAAGAACTTCATGCCCTCCGTAGGCCGCATCCGCACCTGGCAGACGCCGGACAAAGTGGACGGTCTGCGCATCGATGCGGGTTACACTGAGGGCAAGACCGTCTCCCCGAACTATGACGCCATGCTGGCCAAGGTGATCGCCTGGGCGCCGACGCGCGATCTCGCGATCTCGCGGCTCAACCGCGGCCTCGAAGAAACCGACGTCCGCGGTGTCATCACCAACATTCCGTTCCTGTCGGCGCTGATCACGCATCCGGATGTGCGCGCCAACAGGATCGATACGAGCTTCATCGAGCGCGAACTGGCGAAGCTGACGCCTGCGGAAACTGCGCTGACCGAGCTTGAACTCGGCGCGGCGGTTGGCGCGATTTTGCAAAGTGAAAAGATTGCCGCGGGCCGCGATGCGCATTCACCGTGGCGTGCTTCGGGCTGGACCGCCGTCGGCATGCGCCAGCGCAACTTCGTGTTCAGGCAGGCGGAGGGCGAGCGCAGGGTGGCGCTGCGCTATGGCAGCGGGTCGTCTGTTCTGGCGATCGACGGGCGCGAACTCTCGTTCGCAAGCTCGGCCTCCGCACGCGGCGGTCTCGACCTTGTGCTGGACGGTGTCCGGCACCATGTCGCCGGTCTGCTCGATGGTCACGAGGTCTATGTCCGCACCCGCAACGGTCGGTTTGAAGTCCACTGGGTCGATCCGTTCGGCACCGAGGACGAGGAGCAGGCGGGTGCGGACCGCGTCGTCGCGCCGCTGCCGGGCACCGTCGTGGCGCTGCTGGTCGAGGAAGGCGCGGCCGTCGAGAAGGGCGCCGCGATCCTGACGCTGGAAGTGATGAAGATGGAGCAGACGCTGCGCGCGCCGTTTGCGGGCACGGTCAAGCAGCTCAAGTGCAAGGTCGGCGACATCGTCGCGGAAGGCGTCGAACTCGCCGAGATCGAGCCCAAGGGTTAAAGTTTAAAGGCTTAAATCATGAGCGATCAGGTCCGCATTGTCGAAGTCGGTCCGCGCGACGGGTTGCAGAACGAGAAAACACCGGTCAGCGCCGAGGCGCGGATCGCGTTCATTGAAAACTTGGTCAAGGCGGGTCTGCACACCATTGAGGTCGGCAGCTTCGTGTCGCCGAAGGCCATCCCGCAGATGGTCAACTCCGATCAGGTACTGCGCGCGGTCGATCATCATCCGGGCTTTGAGTTTCACGTCCTCGTGCCGAACGAGAAGGGCTACGAAGCCGCCAAAGGCGCAGGCGCGAAGGTGATCGCGGTGTTCGCCTCCGCGTCGGAGGGGTTCTCGAAAGCCAATATCAACTGCACCGTCGCGGAATCTATCCAGCGCTTCATGCCGGTGATCGAGCGCGCGAAGGCGGACGGGATCAAGGTGCGCGGCTATGTCTCGTGTGTGCTCGGCTGTCCCTATGACGGCGAGGTGAAGCCGTCCGCCGTCGTGGATGTGACGAAGAAGCTTTGGAATCTCGGCTGCTATGAGGTCTCGCTCGGCGATACCATCGGCGTCGGCACCCCGGCAAAGGCGCGTGCCTTGCTGCGTGCAGCGGGGACTGAGGTGCCGATGCAGCATCTCGCCATGCACTCCCACGACACCTACGGGCAGGCGCTCGCCAATCTCTATGCCGGTCTGGAAGAGGGCGCGCGGGTGATCGATTCCGCCGCGGGCGGCCTCGGCGGCTGTCCCTATGCGCCGGGCGCGACGGGCAACGTCGCGACCGAGGATGTCGTCTACATGCTGGAAGGCATGGGCGTGAAAACCGGCGTGGACATCGAGAGGCTGGTTGCCGCCACCAACGGCATCGCGGACCTCCTCAGCAAGAAGCCGGTCAGCCGCGTGGCATCGGCGTTGAACGCGAAGAAGAAATAGCTTTTTCGAACTCGTGGCGCTCAGCCGTCATTGCGAGCGAAGCGAAGCAATCCATTCCTTGAATTAAAAAGATGGATTGCTTCGTCGCAAGTGCTCCTCGCAATGACGCGGTCTTTTACCTGATCGACTCCGGCCCCATCACCAGATCCGGCAACCAGGTCGAGATGCCGGGGAAGAAGCACATCAGCAGCACGGCCAAGCCCATCAGCAGCACGAAGGGCAGCGTGCCCCAGATCACCTCCGAGAGCGGGATGTCGGGTGCGACGTTGCGGATGACGAAGATGTTCAGCCCGACCGGCGGGTGAATCAGCCCCATCTCCATCACGATGGTCATCACCACGCCGAACCAGATGATATCGAATCCTGCTGCGCGCAGCGGCGGCAGGATGATCGGCGCGGTCATCAGGATGATGGACACCGGCGGCAGGAAGAAGCCGAGCACGATCACCATGCCAAGGATCGCCGCCAGCAGTTCCCACTTCGGCAACTGCATCGCGACAATGGCGTTGGCCGCCGACTGCGAGATCGTCAGATAGCTCATGACGTAGGAATAAAGCAGCGACATGCCGATGATCATCATCAGCATGGTGGATTCCTTGATGGTCGACGTCAGGATCGGCGACAGATCGCCCGGTTTCCAGACGCCGTAGATCAGCGCGATCAAGAGCAATGCCAGCAGGCCGCCGAGGCCCGCCGTTTCCGATGGCGTGGCATAGCCGCCGTACAGCGCGATCATCACGCCGGTCAGCAGGATGATGAACGGCAGCACGCGCGGCAGCGCGCTGAAGCGCTCCGCCATGGTGAATTCGTCGTGCGCCAGAATGGGCGAGTCCTTGCCGGTTGCCTCGTAGGCCACCTTGGCGGCGGCGTATTCCTTGCGGAAGCGAACCACCGCATAGAGGCCGAACAGCGTGACCAGCAAAAGGCCGGGACCGATGCCCGCGAGAAACAGGCGTCCCAGCGATTTCTCGGCGGCGACCGCGAACAGGATCATGGTGATCGATGGCGGCAGCAGGATGCCGAGCGTACCGCCCGCGGCGATGATGCCCGCGGCGAAGCCGCCGGAATAGCCGCGCTTGCGCATTTCGGGAATGCCCGCCGAGCCGATGGCCGAACAGGTTGCGGGCGACGAGCCCGCCATCGCGGCAAACAGCGCGCAGGCGAACACGTTGGCGACGCCGAGCCCGCCGGGCACCTTGTGCAGCCACGCATGCAGCGCCGAATAGAGATCCTGTCCCGCGCGGGATTTGCCGATCGCTGCGCCCTTGAGGATGAACAGCGGAATCGAGAGCAGGGTGATCGATGCCATTTCCTCGTAGACGTTCTGCGTCACCGTATCGAGCGAGGCGGACGGCATGTAGATCGCCATGAAGACGACAGCGACGGCGCCCAGCGCGAACGCGATCGGCATGCCGGAAAACATCGCAACCAGGGTGGCGAGCCCATAGCTGATGCCAATACCCAGAACGGTCATGAACGTGAGGCCTTGTCGCGAGAAGACTTGCCGAAAGACGTCAGAATTTGAAGCAGGATCTGGACACAGAGCAGCGTCATGCCGGCCGCCATCAAGCCATAGGGAATGGCGAGCGGCGGACTCCACATCGAATTGGACACCTGCCCATCCACCCAGGCTTCGTGCATGAGCGTCCATGACTTCCAGCAGAAGAAGGCACAGAACGCCAGGCTCGCGACGTCCACCAGCAACAGACGCAGCCGGTTCATGGCCGGAGACAGCAGGCCGACAAAGGCCTCGATACCGATATGGCCGCGCAGGCTTTGCACGAAGGGCGCCGTCAGGAAGGTTGCGCCGACCAGCAGGAACACTGCGGCCTCGTCCTGCCAGTAGGTCGGCGAGTGGAACAGCGTGCGGGTCAGCACGCTGTAGCTCAGGATGAGGCACGCGAGGACGAGCGCCATCGCTGCAAGAACGACGATGATGCGATTGCAGAGGGCGAGCGCACGCGTAAGCCCGGCCAGGAGCGCATTGTTCGAGGCCGGGCCGACCAGCTCGCGCTGATCTTCAAGAGAGCCGTGCATCATGCAACGTCGGATGCGAGCTTCATCAGATTGGCGCAGTTGGCGCTCTTTGCGGAATAGTCCTTCCACGCGGTGTCGCGGGCGATGTCGCGCCACTTGCCGACGGTCGCGGCATCGAGAGCGCTCACCTTGGCTCCGGCCTTTTCGTAGACCTTGGTGACCTCGACGTCATCGTCCTGCGCACCCTTGCGGCCGAACGCTTCCATCTCCGCGCCGACCGTGAGGATGATGTCCTGCTGTTTCTTCGGCAGCTTGTCGAAGATCGCCTTCGACATCATCAGCGGCTCGAGCATGAACCAGTAGGACTGGCCTGCGCCGGACGTGAGATGCTTGGCGACCTCTTCGAGGCGGAACGAGATCAGGCTGGTGGAGGAGGTGATGCCCGCGTCGCAGGCGCCGGTCTGCATCGCCGCGTAGATTTCGTTCGACGGCACCGACAGCACGGCCGCGCCGGCGGTCTGCAGCACCATGTCCATTTCACGCGAGCCGCCGCGCACCTTCAGGCCCTTGGCGTCTTCCGGCGACACCAGCGGGCGTGACCGGCTGGCGACGCCGCCCGCCTGCCAGACCCAGGTGATAAGCATGATGCCCTTGTCGGCCAGGAAGTCGGTGAGCGCCTTGCCGACCGGCTTGTTCTTCCAGGCGAGGCCCTGATCGTAGCTCGACACGAGTCCGGGCATCAGGCCGATGTTGGTTTCAGGCAATTCGCCGCCCGCATAGGGAAGCGGATAGAGGCTCATGTCCAGCGCGCCCTTCCGCATGGCGGAGAACTGGGCGTTGGTCTTTATCAGCGAGGAGCCCGGATAGACCTCGGCGGTCAGTTCGCCGCCGCTGCGCTTGGTGATCTCGGCCGCGAACACACGCGTCAGCCGGTCGCGGAAGTCGCCCTTGTCGATCGTGCCGCCGGGAAACTGGTGCGAGATTTTCAGCGTGGTCGCAGCCTGCGCGGGACCGAAGCGAAGAATGGCGGGTGCGGCGAGGGTCGTTGCGAGAAGATGACGTCGTGTCAGCATCATGGGTCTCTCCCTTTGGCGTTTTTTATTGTTGATCAGCGGCGTAGCGCCGGTCAGGTGATGATCGTCGGCGCGCATTGTGACTTAGCTCTGCGAACATTGCTACCTTTGCTGCGACGCACAAGCGCAACAACCCACCTATACTTTTGGCCCGGCCGGCATGCGATGGGGTTCCGAAATATCGCGGACGCGAAAAATATACATCGGGTCCGTGTAACAACCGCGGCCTTGCTCCGAACCTGTCGAAGCGACCTTCGTCGCATCTTGCAACAGTTTCAGAGGATGACTCCCATGGCACGCATTGCCCCCATCGCTTTCGCAGCCGTTCTGTCTTTCGGCCTGGTTTCCGCCCCGGCGGCTTTCGCTCAGGACAAGATGTCCAAGGACGGCATGAAGAAGGAAGACAGCATGTCGAAGGACGCCATGAAGAAAGACTCCATGGGTCACGACGGGATGAAGAAGGACGGCATGATGAAGAAGAGCGACGGCATGAAAAAGGACGAGATGAAGAAGTAATTCATCCCGTCCTTATTTATCGATCCGGGAGCCTGCCGGGCAGGCTCCCGCTTTATTTGGATGATACGTCGCTGCGGTCTGACTTACTTGCGGGCTTTGCGTGCGGCATAGCGTGCGTCGCGCGCCGCTTTCTGCTTGGCCTTCAGATCGACCTCGGCGGCTTCCTTTTCGGCCTGAAGCCGGAGGGCTTCCGCCTGGGCCTGTTCGGCAAGCTCGGCTTCGCGCGCCAGCCGTTCGGCCTTTTCGGCCTCGCGGCGTTTCTTGCCTTCTTCGCGCGCAGCGGCCTGCGCCTGCCGCTCGGCGGCGCGCTTCAGGACGGCGGGATCGTCAGCAGCCGGCTGCGACTTGAACTTTTCGACGATGCTCTTTCTGGCGTTCCGCGCAGCGGCAGCGCGGTCCGCAAAACTTGGTTCCTTGAAACCCATCTCTCTCTTTCTGTGGCGTGATGTTGATGCCGCGCCTTGTAGCAGGTTTTCCGGCGTGTCAGGGCTCCGCCGGTATTTTTATGCGAGAAAAAATCGCGGGAGATCCCGGCCGGAAGGGTGCGAGCCTGCGGCGGCTAACGGACGCTGACGAAAGCGCCCCACAGGGCGGCGAGGCCGGCCCCGACCAGTACGTAAACCGGATGGCGGCAGAAAGCATCGCCGTAAGTACACATGGTGCTTCCGATGCGGCCGAGCTGGCCTTGGTCGGCCGCGTAAAACAGGCCGGACAAAATGACAAGAAGACCGGAGACAACGTACATGGCGAACCTTTTGGTTGCTTTGCCCACCTGCGGCGACGTCGCTTGCGATCGGCGCGAACTGCAATTCTTGCGGACCGCGCGTCTGCCGGGCCCGGGGAATAAATCGCCGGTCGAAGGCTAGATGCAAAGCGCTAAACACTGACGCAGGAATTGCGTCGGATTTTAAGCGAGAAGGACACGAGCCGTTCAAGCCTTCATCGGATCGCGGGGCACGGAATCGCGTCAGACGGCAACCCGGCATGCGCGGCCAAAGCGGAAAATTGCCGTTCTTTTTTTAACCCAAACAATATAGAACGATCCCGTTTGATTTCAGGCTCTTAGACGGTCCCATAGCTCAACTGGATAGAGTAGCGGATTTCTACTCCGCGGGTTGCAGGTTCGAATCCTGCTGGGATCGCCATCTCCATTCCTTTCATCGGTGCGCGACGTTCGCATCAACACGTGCGAAACAGCGATCCGTCTGAATTCGCCGCGAAGTCACCGAAGTCCTCACCGGGTGCTGGTGCTGAAAAAGCCGCTTCCGTTCGCGAAACGCTTTGAACCTTTCAAAGGCGCGCCGCGACACATCAGCGGAGGCGAGTCAAAAGTCTGGCGTCCCTGACGCGTCCCGACCTAAAATTCTGATGCCGGTGTCATGGCCCGGTGCGTGATCACGCACCGATCGGCTCGACGCCATCGCGCGGAATATTTCGAGCGGTTATCGATACGACCATGAGTCCGTCACGATTCGCGCATTGTCTGTATTTCAAGACGGCCTGTGTCCGTCGGCAGGGAGCTTCACTATGATCGGTCTGGTTCGCGCCCTTTCGGTTTGCGCCGCCCTGGCGCTCGGCCTTGCGTCGGCCAGTGCGGCGGACAAGGCGTTCAGGCGGGACGATCTGGCCGACGCCGGGGTGCGGCTCGAGGCGCAGATCAAGACCGAAGCGGGGATCATCAACAAGACGGCGGCGACGCTGAAGTCCGACACGGACGCCGCCTTCAAGCGTGGCGATCTGCGCGGCGCGCTGACATTGCTCGGCCAGACCACGGCGGTCGCGCCGGAGGACAGCGGTAACTGGCTGCGGCTGGCGAAAACCATTTTCCAGATCCGCCCCGCCGACAACCGGGAGCGGACCCTGTTCTATGAGCGCGCATCGACGGCCGCCTATATCGCTTACCAGCGCGCCGCCAATCCAGGCGAGGAGGCGGATGCCCTCGCGGTTCTGGGCAATGCTCTGGCCGAGCGGAAACTCTGGCGTCCGGCGCTCGATGCGTTGCGTCTCTCCCTCGACCAGAAAGAGGTCGCGGAGGTGCGCGGAAGTTACGAGAAGCTGCGCGATGCTCAGGGCTTCCGGCTGCTGGACTACAGCGTGGACTCTGACTCGGCGTCGCCGCGCGCCTGTTTCCAGTTCTCCGAGGATCTGCCCAAGCGGGCGGACTTCAATCCCTTCGTGGCGCTGGCGGGCACCGACAGTCCGGCGCTGACGTCGGAAGACAGGCAGCTTTGCGTCGAGGGCCTCAAGCATGGCGAGCGTTACACCATCAATCTGCGCGCAGGTCTGCCGTCGACGGTGAAAGAAACCCTGCCGAAGTCGGCGGAGTTCAACATCTATGTGCGCGATCGCAAGCCATTCGTGCGCTTCACGGGCCGCGCCTATGTGCTGCCCCGCACCGGCCAGAAGGGCATCCCGCTGGTCAGCGTCAACACGCCGGCGGTGTCGGTGAACATCTTCCGGATCGGTGACCGCAACCTGATCAACTCGGTGCTGGGCAGCGACTTCCAGCGCAGCCTCTCGACTTATGAACTGTCAGACCTCGGCAACGAGAAAGGCGTCAAGGTCTGGAGCGGCGAGGTCGCCACCCAGCCGACGCTGAATGCCGACGTGGTGACGGCATTCCCGGTCGATCAGGCCGTGGGCGACATGCAGCCGGGCATCTATGTGATGACCGCCGCCGCCAAGGGGCCGGGGTCTTCCGGTGACGACGACTCAAACCAGCTGGCGACCCAGTGGTTCATCGTCTCCGACCTCGGGCTGACCGCCTATTCCGGCAACGACGGCATCCACGTCTTCGTCAATTCGCTGGCGACCACCGCGCCGACATCAGGCGCGGAGGTCCGGCTGGTCTCGCGCAGCAATGAGATCCTCGCCACGCGCAAGACCGACAGCGCGGGCCACGTCCTGTTCGAGGCGGGGCTGGCGCGCGGCGATGGCGGCCTGTCTCCGGCGCTGCTGTCCGTCTCAGGCGACAAGGGCGACTACGCGTTCCTCAGTCTCAAATCGAATGCCTTCGATCTGACCGATCGCGGCGTCTCCGGGCGCACGGTGCCAGCAGGCCCCGACGCCTTCGTCTATGCCGAGCGCGGCGTCTATCGCTCCGGCGAGACGGTGTATCTCACCGCGCTGCTGCGCGACGGGCAGGGCAACGGAGTGACCGGCGCGCCGCTGACTCTGGTGGTCGAACGACCGGACGGCGTCGAATTCCGCCGCGCCGTGGTGCCGGATCAGGGCGCGGGCGGCCGCAGTCTCACCCTGCCGCTGAATTCCGCCGTCCCGACCGGGACATGGCGGGTCCGCGCCTTCACCGATCCGAAAGCGCCGTCGGTCGGCGAAACCACCTTCATGGTCGAGGATTACATCGCGGATCGCATCGAATTCTCTTTGAATTCCAAGGCAAAGCAGATTTCATCTGAAGTTCCTGCAGAACTTGAAGTGGATGGTCGCTTCCTCTACGGCGCGCCTGCCGCAGGCCTTTCGCTCGAGGGCGACCTGCTGGTCTCCGCCGCAGCCGATCGTCCGGGCTATGCCGGTTACAGGTTCGGCGTGGCGGATGAGGAGAATGAGAGCAACGAGCGAACGCCGCTGGAAAACCTCCCCGAGGCCGACGCCAACGGCAAGGCGACGTTCAAGGTCAGCCTGCCAAAGCCGCCGTCCTCGACCCGTCCGCAGGAGGCGCAGGTTTTCGTGCGCATGGTGGAAAGCGGCGGCCGCGCCGTCGAGCGCAAGCTGACCATTCCGGTCGCGCCCGGCGACGACATGATCGGCGTCAAGCCGCTGTTCAGCGACAAGAACGTGGCCGAAGGCGATCCCGCGAATTTCGACGTTGTTTATGTTTCGCCCGACGGCAAGTCGCTGGCGCGCAGCGGCCTGCGCTATGAACTGCTCAAGCTTGAGTCGCGCTATCAGTGGTACCGGCAGGGCTCGTCATGGGAATACGAGCCGGTGAAGTCCACCAAACGCGTGGCCGATGGCGATGTCACGGTCGCCGCCGACAAGCCCGCACGCATTCAGGTCGCGCCGCAGCCGGGCCGCTACCGGCTCGACGTGAAGTCCACCGACAATGACGGTCCGATCACCTCGGTGCAGTTCGATGTCGGCTGGTATTCCGACGGCAGCGCCGACACGCCGGACCTGCTGGAGACCTCCATCGACAAGCCGGAATACAAGTCCGGCGATACCATGGTGGTGTCCGTGAATGCGCGCACGGCGGGCAAGCTCACCATCAATGTGCTGGGCGACCGTCTGCTGACCACGCAATCCGCTGACGTCAAGGAAGGCCAGACCAAGGTCAATATCGCTATCGGCAAGGATTGGGGCACCGGCGCTTATGTGGTCGCGACGCTGCGCCGTCCGCTCGACACCGCGGCGGGCCGCATGCCGGGCCGCGCCATCGGGCTGAAATGGTTCGGCATCGACAAGAGCGAACGCACGCTCAAGGTCTCGCTCGCGCCGCCCGCGCTGGTGCGTCCGGGCACGGCGCTCAAACTGCCGGTGAAGATCGAGGGATTGAACCGCGGCGAGGACGCCAAGATCGTGGTGGCCGCCGTCGACGTCGGCATTCTCAACCTGACCAACTACAAGCCGCCCGCGCCGGACGACTATTATCTCGGCCAGCGCCGCATGACCTCCGAAATCCGCGATCTCTATGGGCAGTTGATTGACGGCATGCAGGGCACGCGGGGACAAATTCGCACCGGCGGCGACAGCGCAGGCGCGGAGCTGCAGGGCAGCCCTCCGACGCAGAAGCCGCTGGCGCTTTATTCCGGCATCGTCACGGTCGGGGCGAACGGTACGGCGGAAGTCACATTCGACATTCCGGAATTCGCGGGCACCGCGCGTGTGATGGCCGTGGCCTGGACCGCGACCAAGGTCGGCCGCGCCAATACCGACGTCACCGTGCGCGATCCGGTCGTGCTCACCGCAACGCTGCCGCGCTTCCTGCTCAATGGCGATCGCGGCACCATGACCATGGACCTCGACAACGTCGAAGGCGCTGCGGGCGACTATGTCATCAGCGTCAAGACGACGGGTCCGGTGAAACTCACCGGCAATCCGGCCACCACCATGCGCCTCGCTGCCAAGCAGCGCAGCACTGTCGCGCTGGCACTCGATGCGTCGGGCGGCGCGGGGGCGGCGGTGCTCGATGTCGATATCAAGGGGCCGAACGGGCTGACGCTGGCGCGTCACTATGACCTCAACGTCAAACCGGCGACGCAGATCCTCGCGCGCCGTTCGATCCGGACGCTGGCCAAGGGTGAGAGCCTGACGCTGACCTCGGATATGTTCTCCGATCTGGTGCAGGGCACCGGCGGCGTGCAGCTCTCCGTGGGGCTGTCCACCGCGCTCGATGCCGCGACCATTCTCAAGGCGCTGGACCGGTATCCGTTCGGCTGCTCCGAGCAGATCACCAGCCGCGCCATGCCGCTGCTCTATGTCAACGACCTTGCAGCGGAGAACCATCTGGCGCTGGACGCTGCCGTCGATCAGCGCATCAAGGACGCGATCGATCGCCTGCTGGCGCGTCAGGGCTCGAACGGCTCGTTCGGCCTCTGGTCGGCAGGCGGCGACGATGCCTGGCTCGATGCTTACGTGACCGATTTCCTGACGCGGGCGCGCGAGAAGGGCTTCGCCGTGCCGGACATTTTATTCAGGACGGCGCTGGACCGTATCCGCAACTCGGTCGTCAACGCCGACGAGCCGGAGAAGGACGGCGGCCGCGATCTTGCCTACGGCCTCTATGTGCTGGCGAAGAACGGCACCGCGCCGATCGGCGACCTGCGCTATCTCGCGGACACCAAGCTGAACAACATCGCCACGCCGATTGCGAAAGCACAGCTTGCGGCGGCGCTGGCGCTGGTCGGTGACCGCGCCCGTGCCGAGCGCGTCTATGCTGCGGCGGTCAACAGCCTCGCCCCGAAACCGGCGCTCGAATTCGGCCGTAGTGACTACGGCTCGCAACTGCGCGATGCGGCGGCGCTGGTGTCGCTGGCCAGCGAAGGCAGCGCGCCGAAGCAGACCATCAGCCTCGCAGTCGAGCGGGTGGAAGCCGCGCGCGGTCTCACGCCTTACACCTCGACGCAGGAGAATGCTTGGATGGTGCTGGCCTCGCGGGCACTGGCGAAGGAGGCGAGCAGCCTCGCGGTGACGATCAACGGCGAGGTCGCGAAGAACGCCGTCTATCGTAACTATCGCAGCACCGATGTGGCAGCCAAACCGATCACCATCACCAATACCGGCGAGGTGCCGGTGCAGGCCGTGGTGTCCGTGACCGGCGCACCGATTACGCCGGAGCCCGCCGTTGCCAACGGCTTCAAGATCGAGCGTAACTACTTCACCCTCGACGGCAAGCCTGCCGATGTGTCGAAGGCGAAGCAGAACGATCGCTTCGCGGTCGTGCTGAAGATCACCGAGGCCAAACCGGAATACGGTCACATCATGGTGGCCGATTATCTTCCGGCGGGCCTTGAGATCGACAATCCGAAGCTGGTGTCGTCCGGCGACAGCGGCACGCTCGACTGGATCGAGGACGGCGAAGACCCGGAGAACACCGAATTCCGCGACGACCGTTTCAGTGCATCCATTGAGCGCGCCAGCGATGACAAGGCGGTGTTCACCGTCGCTTACATCGTGCGCGCGGTCTCGCCGGGCAAATACGTGCTGCCACAGGCCTATGTCGAGGACATGTACAATCCTTCGCGCTACGGCCGCACCGGCACCGGAACGGTCGAAGTGGCCAAGGCGAAATGAGCGGGGACGCGGACCATAGCTCTCCACCGTCATTGCGAGGAGCGCAGCGACGAAGCAATCCACTCTTTCGGGTTGTTGGCTCGAATGGATTGCTTCGCTTCGCTCGCAATGACGGAGAAAATGGCAGGCATCGCATCCTTCGACGATTTGCAGTTGCGACGGCTGTTGCCGCCGCGTTGTGTGTCATCGCCGCCGCCTTCTGGATCGCCTCCCTCCCGCCATTGCCGTTCGATCAGGTGAAGCAGGTTTCGACCACCATCGTGGATCGCAACGGCAAGCTGCTGCGCGCATTCGCGATGGCGGACGGGCGCTGGCGGCTGCCCGCGACGGTAAAGGACGTCGATCCGGGCTATCTCAATCTACTGCTGAACTATGAAGACCGCCGTTTCCGCTCGCATATCGGCGTCGATCCGCTGGCGATGGGCCGTGCGGCGCTGCAACTCGTGACGCGCGGGCACATCGTCTCGGGCGGTTCGACCATCACCATGCAGGTCGCGCGGCTGATGGAGCCGCGGCAGGAGCGTTCGGTCAGCGCGAAACTGCGGCAGATGGTGCGCGCGATTCAGCTTGAGCGAAAACTGAGCAAGGACCAGATCCTCGATCTCTATCTGACGCTGGCGCCGTTCGGCGGCAACCTCGAAGGCGTGCGCGCGGCGTCCTTCGCCTATTTCGGCAAGGAGCCGAAGCGGCTGTCGCTTGCGGAATCCGCGCTGTTGGTCGCGCTGCCGCAGTCGCCGGAAACCCGGCGGCTCGACCGCCATCCCGATGTGGCGCGCGCCGCGCGGGATCGCGTGCTGGCGCGCATGGTGGACGACGGCAAGGTCTCGACAGAAGATGCCGTGCAGGCGAAAGCCGTTCTGGTGCCGCGCCTGCGCAAGCCGATGCCGCTGCTCGCGCCGCATTCCACCGATCAGTCGCTGGCGATCATGAAGGACGAACGGCGCATCCAGCTCACGCTGGAGTCCACTATCCAGAAATCGCTGGAACAGTTGGCGAAGGACCGCGCGCCGGCGCTCGGGCCGGACGTGTCGGTCGGCATTCTCGCCATCGACAACGAGAGCGGCGACGTGCTCGCCCATGTCGGCTCGTCGGACTATTTCGACACGCGGCGTGCGGGGCAGGTGGATATGACCCGCGCGGTGCGTTCTCCGGGTTCGACGCTCAAGCCGTTCATCTACGGCCTCGCCTTCGAGGACGGCTTCGTTCATCCCGAAAGCCTGATCGACGACCGGCCGGTCCGCTACGGCTCCTACGCGCCGGAAAATTTCGACATGACCTTTCAGGGCACGGTCACCGTGCGCAAGGCGCTGCAGATGTCGCTGAACGTGCCGGCGGTCGCCTTGCTCGACCGCATCGGGTCCAGCCGGCTCACCGCGCGCATCAAGCAGGCCGGTGGAAATCTCATCCTGCCCAAGGATGAAACACCGGGCCTTGCCATGGGTCTCGGCGGCGTCGGCGTCACCCTCAGCGATCTGGTGCGGCTCTATGCCGGTTTTCCACGGCAGGGCGAGACTGTCCCGTTACGGGAAATCGTGCGCGCTGGCGACAAGGCCGAGCCCGAGACCCGCCGTCTGCTCGATCCGTCCGCCGCATGGCTGGTCGGCAATGTGCTGATGGGCACGCCGCCGCCGGATAACGCGCCGCATAACCGGCTCGCCTTCAAGACCGGCACCAGCTACGGCTACCGCGACGCATGGTCGGTCGGCTTCGACGGCCGCATGACCATCGGGGTCTGGGTCGGCCGCCCGGACGGCGCGCCGGTGCCGGGCCTGACCGGCCGAACCGCGGCCGCACCGATCCTGTTCGATGCCTTCGCCCGAACCGGAAAACTTCCCGCGCCGCTGGCAAGAGCCCCCAAGGGCACGTTGATGGCGAGCAACGCCAAGCTGCCGCTGCCGCTGCGGCGCTTCCGGCCCGCGGGGGATTTCGTCCGCACCGGCAGCGAGCAGACGCTGCGCATCCAGTTCCCGCTGAACGGCTCGCGGATCGACACGTCCGGCAGCGGTGAGAGCCAGGCCGCGATGCCGGTCAAGGTGGCGGGCGGGGTGATGCCGCTGACCATGATGGTTAACGGCATCGCGGTCGGGACCATCGACAGCCGCCGCCAGAAGCTGATCGAACCGCCGGGGCCGGGCTTCGCCCGCCTTACGGTGATGGATTCGACTGGCGCGGCGGACACAGTTGTCGTGAGAATTCAGTAGAACCAGTCCAAGCTGTTGTCGCGAAGGCGGTTTCCGCGTATGCGAAACCGATGGACGATATCTACCCAAGGCCCAGATTTGGCGCGCCGCGCGAGCCGGTGGAACCGAAAAACCCCGGCAGCGGACTGGTGCGCGTGGTCGATTTCGCCATGCGCAGCCATACGCGCGCCGTCGCGCTGCTGGTTCTGGCGGGGCTGCTGTTCTTCCTGCCCGGGTTTTTCAACATTCCGCCGGTCGACCGCGACGAGGCACGCTTCGCGCAGGCCACCAAGCAGATGGTGGAGAGCAACGACTTCATCGACATCCGTTTTCAGGACGAGGTTCGTTACAAGAAGCCGGTCGGCATTTACTGGGCGCAGGCTGTCGTTGTGGATACCGCCTCAGCGCTCGGCCTGCCGCGCGCGCAGGTCCGCATCTGGCTTTATCGCATTCCCTCGCTGATCGGCGCGATCGGCGCGGTGCTGCTGACCTACTGGACGGCGCTCGCCTTCGTCACGCGGCGCGGCGCGTTTCTCGCCGGTCTTCTGATGTGCAGTTCGATCCTGCTTGGGGTCGAGGCGCGCCTTGCCAAGACCGACGCCATGCTGCTGTTGGCGACGACCGCCGTCATGGGTGCGATGGCGCGCGCCTATCTGTCGTGGCAGCGCGGCGACGACGCGCCGCAATCGTGGCTGCTGGCTGGCGTGTTCTGGACGGCGATCGCATGGGGCATCCTGCTGAAAGGCCCGCTGATCCTGATGTTCGTGGCGCTGACCGTGATCGCGCTCGCGATCATGGACCGCTCCGCCGCCTGGCTGTGGCGGCTGCGCCCGGTCTGGGGACTGATCTGGACTCTGGTGCTGGTGCTGCCGTGGTTCGTCGCGATTTTCCTGAAAGCGGGCGACACCTTCTTCGCGGATTCGCTCGGCAGCGACATGCTCAACAAGGTCGCCAGCGCGCAGGAATCCCATGGCGCGCCGCCAGGACTGTATTTCATTCTGTTCTGGGTGACGTTCTGGCCCGGCGCGACGCTGGCCGGAATGGCAGCGCCCGCGATCTGGCGCGCGCGGCGCGAACCCGGCGCGCAATTCCTGCTGGCATGGCTGGTGCCCGCATGGATCGTGTTCGAGATCGTCATCACCAAGCTGCCGCATTATGTGCTGCCGCTGTATCCGGCGATCGCGATCCTGATCATCGGCGCGCTTGAGCGCCGCGTGCTGTCGCGCACCCCATGGATCGTGCGCGGTTCGGCGTGGTGGTTCGTGCTGCCGCTGATCCTCACGGTCGCCTGTGTGGTTGGCGCCATCGCCCTGCTGCGGCAACCGGAGTTTCTGGCTTGGCCGTTCGCGGCCGGTGCGCTGATCCTCGGGCTTTTCGCGTGGTGGATGTACGACGATCACCGCGCCGAACGATCGCTGCTCAATGCCGTCGGCGCGTCGTGGTTCACCGCCGCATGCGTGTACGGAGTGATCGTTCCGTCGCTCGCGCCGCTGTTTCCGAGCGTGCAGATCGCGCGCGCGCTACGCAGCGTGGAATGTATCGGACCGCAGGCCGCTGCCGCGGGATTCCAGGAGCCAAGTCTGGTGTTCATGGTGGGCACGCAGACGCTGCTGACCAACGGGTCCGGCGCCGCCGACTTCCTGCTGCAGGGAAGCTGCCGCTTCGCCCTTGTGGAGTGGCGCGAGGAGCGCGCCTTCGCGCAGCGCGCCGAAGCCATCGGCCTGCGCTACAACGCCGGCGCGCGGATTGACGGCTATAATTTCTCGCAGGGCAGGGCCATCTCGGTCGCCATCTTCCGGTCGGAAGGCACGGAATAATGACCATCAACGCGGACCGCGCTCCGCAAGCTGGCTACATCGCGCAGGTTGGCGCGATCGCCTGGCATGCGATGGCGCGGCTTGTTCGCGCGCCGTCGCATTCGCGGCGTGCCGAGGCACGCCGGGCAATGGCGCGGCGATGGCTGGGTCTTTCGGTGCTGGCGGCCATTGTCATCGGCGTCCTGTTGTTCGCCGTGGATGTCGCCGTTTTCACGCGAATGCCTCCCCGCGGCACGCTGAGCCTCTGGCCGGTCCGGCACTTCACCGATCTCGCCAAATCCGAATACGTGCTGTGGACGCTGGCGATCGTTCTCATTCTTGTTCTCTTGATCCTGCCGCGGCTGACGGGTGTGTCGCGCGCGAACCTGACTGCGCTCGGGTTACGCTTGCAGTACGTGTTTCTCGCCGTGCTGGTGGCCGTTCTCACCAGCGAAGTCCTCAAATACATCATCGGCAGAAGCCGGCCATTTGTCGGCGGCGAGCCCAATGCCTTCAACTTCTCGCATTTCGCCGGAAACGCGGCCTTTGAGAGCCTGCCGTCCGGCCATGCGACCACGGCGTTCGCGCTCGCCTTCGCGGTGTCGGCGCTCTGGCGCAAGGCCGTGCCGGTGATGTTCACCTATGCCGTGCTGATCTGCATCACCCGGGTCGTTCTGTTGGCGCATCATCCCAGCGATGTGGTCGGGGGCGCATTGACCGGTGTGATCGGCGCCATGGCCGTGCGCTACTGGTTCGCGGCGCGACGGCTGGGCTTTTCCATCCGCTCCGACGGCACGATTGAGCCGCTTTCAGGCCCGTCATGGGCTGGTCTGAAAAGGGTTGCCCGCGAGGCCTTCGCACCATAAGAAGCGGTCGCCCGGCACGGGGTTACCGTGTCTGCGGACCCATCAGGACATGAGCGATCAATCCTCCCATTCCGGCCAGCCGATCCCTGACGTGTCGATTGTGGTTCCTGTCCGCAACGAGCAGGACAATGTCGCCCCGCTGATCGCCGAGATCGCGGCGGCGCTCGACGGCCGCTGGGCCTATGAGATCATCTACGTCAACGACGGTTCGACCGACGCGACCGGCGAGCGGCTCGCCGCCGAGATGCGCGTGCGCAAGAATCTGCGCCAGATCCGCCACGCGGCCTCAAGCGGACAATCTGCGGCGGTGCGCACCGGTGTTCGTTTCGCGCGCGGCCAGATCGTCGCGACGCTCGACGGCGACGGCCAGAACAATCCGGCATTTCTGCCGAACTTGATCGAAGCGATCGAGAAGGGCAACGGCCGGATCGGCCTTGCGGCGGGGCAGCGCGTCGGCCGCAAGGATACCGGCTTCAAGAAATTCCAGTCGCGCACCGCGAACGGCGTGCGCAATCTGATCCTTCGCGACGGCACACGCGACACCGGCTGCGGCCTCAAGGGATTCCGCCGCGACGTATTCCTGTCGCTGCCGTATTTCGACGGCCTGCATCGCTTTCTGCCCGCGCTGGTGCGGCGTGAAGGCTTCGACATCGCCTATGTCGATGTGATCGACCGGCCGCGCCATTCGGGCGTGTCGAATTACGGCTTCTTCGACCGGCTTTGGATCGGGATCATGGATCTCGCGGGCGTGTGGTGGCTGATCCGCCGCAAGAAATCGACGCCTGTGGCGACGGAGGTGACCTGATGCTGATTCAGTTCGGTCAGGATCTCAGCAATTATCTTTACGACGTGTTCATCGCGAAGTTCGACTTCTGGCTCGCATTCGGTCTGGTCGCGCAACTGCTGTTCACCGCGCGCTTTCTGGTGCAGTGGATTTCCAGCGAACGTGCGGGCCAGAGCGTGGTGCCGATGGCCTTCTGGTTCTTCTCCATGGGCGGCGGATTCATGACCCTGATCTATGGCATCGCCAAGCGCGAACCGGTGATCATTCTCGGGCAGAGCCTCGCGACCCTGATCTACGTCCGCAACATCATGCTGATCGTGAAGAACCGCGCGAAGGGTTCGAAGGTCGAGAAGGGTTGAGGCGCGTTGCGGAGTGCCGTCACCCTGAGGTGCGCAGGCGGCGAAGCCGCCAAGCCTCGAAGGGCGACGGCGACATCGTGCATGGTCATCCCTTCGAGGCTCGCCGAAGGCGGCGCGCACCTCAGGATGACGCGGTCTGCTACTTGGCCGCCGCCTTCATCGCTGCGAAGCCGCGCTCCAGATCCGCTTTCAGATCGTCGACATTTTCCAACCCGATGTGGAAACGCAGCGTCGGGCCGCCCGGATTCCATCGGGTCGCCGTGCGATACGATGAACAGTCGAACGGGATCACGAGGCTTTCGAATCCGCCCCACGAATAGCCCATGCCGAACAGCGTCACCGTGTTCAGGAACGCATCCACCGCCTGCTGCGAGGCGGGTTTCAGCACAATGCTGAACAGGCCGCTCGCGCCGGTAAAGTCGCGCTTCCAGATCGCATGGCCCGGATCGCTTTCGAGCGCGGGATGCAGCACGCGCGAAACTTCCGGCCGCGCGGCGAACCAGCGCGCCATCTCAAGTCCTGATTGCTGATGATGCGCGAGCCGGACCGCCAGCGTGCGGATGCCGCGCAAAGCGAGAAATACATCGTCCGGCCCCGCGCAGACGCCGAGCAGGCGGATCGCATCCGTGATCAGCGGCCATGCCTTGGTGTTGGCCGAGATTGTCCCGAACATGATGTCGGAATGCCCGCCGAGATATTTCGTCGCCGCCTGCAGGCTGATGTCGACGCCCTGATCGAGCGAGCGATGAAACAGCGGCGTGGCCCATGTATTGTCGTCGATGACGAGCGCGCCCTTCGCATGAGCGACCGCGGCGATCGCCGGAATGTCCGGCATCTCGAACGACTGCGATCCCGGCGCCTCGACCAGAACAGCCCGTGTGTTCGGCTTGAACAGCTTTTCGATTCCCGCGCCGATCAGCGGATCGAAATAATCCGTCTCGATGCCATAGCGCTTGAGCAGGCTGTCGCAGAAATTCCGCGTGGGACGATACACGCTGTCGATAACAAGCAGGTGATCGCCCGCCTTGAGAATCGCCAGCAATGCTGTGGAAATCGCCGCGACCCCGGACGGGGCAAGCCCGACGCCCGCGCAGTTCGGCCCTTCCAGTGCCATCAACGCCTGTTGCAGGGCCTTCGTGGTCGGCGTGCCGTGGCGACCGTATTGATATTCGCCGCGATGCGCATGCAGGTCGTCCGCCGTCGGATAAAGCACCGTGGACCCGCGCACGACCGGCGGATTGACGAAGCCCTTCTGCGCGGCGGTATCGCGGCCGGATGTGACCAGTTCGGTCTGCGGAGCAAGCCCGGAGGGGCCGTGATTCTTGGAAACGGTCATGAGGATTCGCTTGTGAAAGACATCTTGCCGCAGAGAGATGCAGTAAGCTGGCCGCGATGCCCGGCGTCAACCCCTTGACCCGCCGCGCATGGCGTTCTGTTATGCAGACCAGATATTTAGTTGCTGTTCGCGCTTCCGCAGGATCGTTTTATGCCGCGCGACGTTACTATCCGTCGCAAGCGCCGAACCATCGAGAAAGGCCATTCCATGAAACGGGTTTCACTCGCTCTCATTTCTTTTTTTGCGGTCGGATTCGTTCAGGCCGCCTTCGTTCAGGTCGTTCACGCGCAGGCGCAGGACAAGCCGAAGGACCGAGGCACGCTGCAGAGCGTGAAGGACCGCGGCACCCTGTCATGCGGCGTCAGCCAGGGACTGCCCGGCTTCTCCGCGCCGGACGACAAGGGCAACTGGACCGGTCTCGATGTCGACGTATGCCGCGCCATCGCCGCCGCGATCTTCAACGATCCGTCCAAGGTCAAGTTCGTGCCGCTCTCCGCGAAGGACCGCTTTACCGCGCTGCAGTCCGGCGAGATCGACGTCCTGTCGCGCAATTCGACATGGACGCTGTCGCGCGACACCTCGCTCGGACTGAACTATACCGGGATCACCTATTACGACGGGCAGGGCTTCCTGGCCCGCAAATCGCTCAAGGTGAATTCCGCGCTCGAACTGAACGGCGCGTCGATCTGCGTGCAGACGGGCACCACCAACGAGCAGAACGTCTCGGACTACTTCAAGGCCAACAACATGAAGTATGAGCTGATCGCGTTCAGCACCGCGGACGAGACCATTAAGGCCTATGAATCCGGACGCTGCGACGTGTTCACGTCCGACGTCTCGCAGCTTTATGCGGAGCGGCTGAAGCTCGCCGCGCCGACCGACCATGCGGTGCTTCCCGAAGTCATCTCGAAGGAGCCGCTCGGCCCCGTCGTGCGCCATGGCGACGACCAGTGGTTCGACATCGTGAAGTGGACGCTGTTCGCGATGGTCAACGCGGAGGAACTCGCGATCACGCAGAAGAACGTCGATGAGATGGCGAAGTCCGCCAAGCCCGAGTTGAAACGAATCTTCGGCACCGACGGCAGCCTCGGCGAACAGCTTGGTCTCACCAAGGACTGGGTGACGCGCATCATCAAGGCCGTCGGCAACTATGGCGAGTCGTTCGACCGCAATGTCGGCGCGGGCTCCAAGCTGCAGATCGCGCGCGGCCTCAACAAGCTCTGGAATCAGGGCGGCCTGCAATACGCGCCGCCGATCCGTTGACGCTGCGGTCCGGCGCGGCCATGGCTGGCGAACCTCGCAAACCGCCGCTCCGGCTGGCCGCGCGGCTTCGTCGCGCGCTCGGCGGACAGGCGGGGTGGGGCGGCGTTGTCGTTCAGATCCTGTTTGTCGCTCTTGTCCTCTGGGTCGGCTACGAGATCATTGAGAACGCCCGCGCCAACCTGCAGGCGCAGCGGATCGCTTCCGGCTTCGGCTTCATGTCGAATACCGCGAGTTTCGCTGTCAGTCAGGCGCTGATCCCCTATACCGAAAGCGATACCTACGCGCGCGTATTCGTCGTCGGCCTTTTGAACACGCTGCTGGTCTCGATCATTGGCATCGTGATCGCAACCATCATCGGTGTGCTGGTGGCGCTGGGCCGGCTGTCGCCGAACTGGCTGCTGGCGCGGATTTCGGGCGGCTATGTCGAACTGATCCGCAACCTGCCGCTGCTGTTCCAGATCCTGTTCTGGTATCTCGCCGTGCTCGCGACGCTGCCCAATCCGCGGCAGAGCATTTCGCTGTTCGGTGCGGTGTTCCTCAGCAATCGCGGACTCGTGGTACCAAACCCGGTGCCGCAGGCTTCGTTCGGCGTGTTTGTCGTGGCAATCGTCATCGGCATCGTGGCTTCGCTGGTGATGGGTTTTTATGCGCGGCGCAGGCTGTTCGCGACAGGCCAGAAGCTGTCCATCTGGCCGTTCGTGCTGGCGATGCTGCTTGGTCTGCCGCTATTGGCGTTCGTTCTGTTCGGTGCGCCGCTGACATTCGACATGCCGCAGTTGCGCGGATTCAACTTCGCCGGCGGCGCCCGCATCCTGCCGGAATTCGCCGCGCTGACCATCGCGCTCTCGACCTATACGGCGGCCTTCATCGCCGAGATCGTCCGTGCGGGCATCCAGTCCGTGCCGAAGGGCCAGATGGAGGCGGGGGCCTCGCTCGGCCTGTCGCGCGGAGAGACTTTGCGGCTAATTGTGATTCCACAGGCCATGCGCGTGATCCTGCCGCCGCTGACCAACCAGTATCTCAATCTCACCAAGAATTCATCGCTCGCGGTCGCCATCGGCTATCCCGATCTGTTCTCGGTGTTCGCGGGCACGACACTGAGCCAGACCGGGCAGGCGGTCGAAATCATCGCGCTGACCATGGGCGTGTATCTCCTCATCTCGCTGGTGACGAGCGCGCTGATGAGCCTCTACGGATGGCGCATAAACAGGAGTCTGGCCGCATGAGCGAACAGGCAGCCTCCTTTGTTCGCGCAAGTCTTGCCGAGCCGCGCCGCGCGCCGGTGAAGACGACGGGCGTGGTCGGCTTCGCGCGCGAGCGGCTGTTCAACACGCCGCTCAACATCATGCTGACAGTCGCGGGCGCGGTGCTGCTGTGGCTGATCCTCGTGCCGCTGATCCGGTTTCTGTTCGTCGATGCGGTGTGGCAGGGCAGCGACCGCAATGCCTGTCTCGAATCCAATGTCGGGCATGTGGTCGGCGCCTGCTGGCCATTCATTCAGGCGAAGTTCGATCAGTTCATCTACGGCTTCTATCCGGCGCAGGAGCGCTGGCGCGTCAACCTGACATTCGCGCTGGGCGCATTGCTGCTGCTGCCGCTCTTGATTCCGCGCGCACCCGCCAAGGCGCTCAACTCCGGCCTGTTCTTTCTCGCTTATCCGGTGATTGGATTCTTCCTGCTGCGCGGCGGCGGGCTGAAGGGATTTGCGATTCACTGGATCGCCGATCTCGGCTCCGCGCTGGCTATCAGTTTTCAGGATGCCGGACGAAGTCTCGTTGCCACGGCGAGCGGACCTTTGGCGCAGGTCGTCTGGCTGATCGGACGGCTTGTCGGCTGGATCGGTGACGGCCTCGCGCTCATCGTGTGGCCGCTGGAATGGCTGCGCGACTATACAGAGGCGCTCCGCCCGACACTATGGGCTGACGTGATGTTCACGACCGTCATCGTCTCGCTGATCGTGTTTTTTGCGACCGGCGCCTTCCGCAACGGCTGGCGGCCGCTTCTCAACTGCCTTGCGATCTTTGGCGGCATCGCGCTTGTCATCGCCGTGATGGGGCTCGATCACGGTGGCCTGCCGATCGTCGATACGCGCTCATGGGGCGGCCTGCTGGTGACGCTTGTGGTGTCCGTCACCGGCATCGTTGCGTCGATGCCGGTCGGCATGGCGCTGGCGCTGGGACGGCGCTCGACCATTCCGCTGATCCGCGTGTTCTCCATCGCCTTCATCGAATTCTGGCGCGGCGTGCCGCTGATTACCGTGCTGTTCTTCGCGACCTACATGCTGCCGCTGTTCCTGCCCGGCAACTTCACCGTGGACGGCCTCGTGCGCGTCCTGATCGGCATCGCGCTGTTTGCGGGCGCGTATAACGCCGAAGTCATTCGCGGCGGCCTGCAGGCGGTGCCGCGCGGGCAGGCGGAAGCGGCCAGCGCGCTCGGCCTGTCGTACTGGAAGACGACGGGACTGATCGTGATGCCGCAGGCGCTGCGCCATGTCATTCCGGGCTTGGTCAACAGTTTCATCGCGCTGTTCAAGGATACCACGCTGGTGCTGATCGTTGCGATCTTCGATCTGCTCGGACAGTTACGCGCCTCGTTCGCCGATCCGAACTGGGCGACGCCGACCACGCTGTTCACCGGCTTTGCCTTCACCGGCATCATCTACTTCGTGTTCTGCTTTGGAATGTCGCGCTATTCGCTGTTCGTGGAACGGCGGCTCAATGCCCACAAGAATGTCTGAGATGAACCCATGACCGCAGATCCCATTGTCAGCATCTCGGGCCTCAACAAGTGGTTCGGCGAATTTCATGTGCTTCGCGACATCGATCTAGTGGTCGGGCGCGGCGAGCGCATTGTCGTCTGCGGCCCGTCGGGCTCGGGCAAGTCGACGCTGATCCGCTGCATCAACGCGCTGGAGGAATTCCAGGAAGGCCGCATCGTGGTGGACGGCATCGAACTCGGGCCGAACCTGCGCCGCGTTGATGACGTGCGCCGCGAAGTCGGCATGGTGTTCCAGAGCTTCAATCTGTTTCCGCATCTCACCGTGCTGGAGAACTGCACGCTGGCGCCGATCTGGGTGCGCAACATCCCGAAGAAGGACGCCGAAGCCGCCGCGATGAAATATCTCGAGCGGGTGCGGATTCCCGACAAGGCGAACAAGTATCCCGGCCAGATTTCAGGCGGCCAGCAGCAGCGCGTGGCGATCGCGCGCGCGCTGACGATGAATCCCAAGGTCATGCTGTTCGACGAGCCGACCTCGGCGCTCGATCCCGAGATGGTCAAGGAGGTGCTCGACACCATGGTGGACCTCGCGAAGGAGGGCATGACCATGCTGGTGGTGACGCACGAAATGGGCTTCGCGCGCGAGGTCGCCGACCGCGTGGTGTTCATGGACGCGGGCCAGATCATCGAAGCGAACACACCGGACCGCTTCTTCTCCAATCCGCAACACGAGCGGACGAAACTGTTTCTCAGTCAGATTTTGCGGTGAGATTTATCCGTCATTGCGAGGAGCGGAGCGACGAAGCAATCCATCTTGTTGTGACCATGGATTGCTTCGCTGCGCTCGCAATGACGAAAACGCTCACACCTTCTCGAACGGCGGCTTGATCGTGTTCTTGCGCTCCAGCCATTCCGGCACCGGCAGGTTCTTCGAGCGAAGGAAGTCCGGGTTGAACAGCTTGGACTGATAGCGCGTGCCGTAGTCGGCCAGAATGGTCACGACGGTGTGGCCGGGGCCAAGGTCCTTCGCCAGCCGGATCGCGCCGGCGATATTGATGCCGCTCGATCCGCCGACGCAGAGCCCCTCATGTTCGAGCAGATCGAACACGATCGGCACCGCTTCGGAGTCTTCGATCAGGTAGGCCTTGTCGACGTGGAGGTCCTGCACGATCGGGGTGATGCGGCCGAGGCCGATGCCTTCAGTCACCGAGCCGCCTTCGGTGGATTTGACCTCGCCATGGTCGAAGTAATTGTACATCGCGGCGCCGCGCGGATCGGCCACGCCGATCTTGATGTTCTTGTTTCGCTCGCGCAGATAGATCGACGTTCCGGCCAGCGTGCCGCCGCTGCCGATCGAGCAGATGAAGCCGTCCACCTTGCCGTTCGTCTGGTCCCAGATTTCCGGACCGGTCGAGACGTAATGCGCCTTGCGGTTGTCGAGATTGTTCCACTGGTCGGCGAACAGCACGCCGTTCTTTTCCGTCTTGCGCAGCTCATCCGCGAGGCGGCGGCCGACATGCTGATAGTTGTTCGGATTGCTGACAGGCAGCGCCGGAACCTCGACCAGTTCGGCGCCGAGCAGCCGCAGCACGTCCTTCTTTTCCTGGCTCTGCGTTTCCGGAATCACGATGATGGTGCGATAACCGCGCGCCGCCGCGACCACGGCCAGGCCGATGCCGGTGTTGCCCGCGGTGCTTTCCACCACGAGGCCGCCGGGCTTCAACTCGCCGCGTTCCTCCGCCTCGAGGATCATCTGCTTGCCCGCGCGGTCCTTGACCGACTGGCCGGGATTCATGAACTCGGCCTTGCCGAGAATGGTGCAGCCGGTGATGTCCGAGGCGTGTTTCAGCTTGATAAGCGGCGGGTTGCCGATGGCTTCGATGACGTCGTTGCGAATGTGCATTTGGACCAGATATGTCAGGACGATGAAACGTTGGTGCAGCAATCAACCTAGATGCCGCATGCCGTCCCGACAAGGGTAGCGCCTGCAAGCGTGATCTGCAGTGTTTTCGCCGTGGTTAACCCGATTTGGCGAACACCACCTGCCGCACATCGATATTCCCCGACAGGAATCCGGCCTCGCAGTAAGCGAGGTAATATTCCCACAGCCGCCGAAAGCGTTCGTCGAAACCGAGCGGCGTCAAACTGGGCCATGCCGCGCGGAAATTATCTCTCCATGTCGCGAGTGTCTTGGCATAATCCTCTCCGAAAATGCGCTCGCGGATAACAGGAACGCCGAACCGCTCGCCGAGCGATTTCAGCACCTGCGGCGAGGGCAGCATGCCGCCGGGAAAGACATACCGCTGGATGAAGTCCACTTCGCGGCGATAGGCGTTGAAGAACCGGTCCTGAATGGTGATGGCCTGAATGCCGGCAAACCCGCCGGGCGCGAGCCGATCGCGAAGCTGGCTGAAATATTGCGGCCAGAACTGCTCACCGACGGCTTCGATCATTTCGATGGAGGCGATGCGGTCATATTGCCCGCGCTCGTCGCGGTAATCCTGAAACCGGATTTCGACCTTGTCGTTCAATCCTGCAGCTTGTATCCGCTGCCGCGCAAAGTCGCGCTGTTCGCTGCTGATGGTCAGGCCGACCACCTTGGCGTCGTAATGCTTGGCCGCGTATTCCGCGAAGCCGCCCCAGCCGCAGCCGATCTCCAGCACGCGCTGGCCCGGCTGCAGGTTGATGGCCTCGGCGAGCCGCTTGTATTTGTTGTTCTGCGCGGAGGTGAGATCGTCGGTGTGATCCTCGAAGATCGCCGACGAATAGGTCATGCTCGGATCGAGCCAGGCCGAATAGAACGAGTTGCCGATGTCGTAGTGCGCATAGATGTTGCGCCGCGCCTGCCGTTTGGTGTTGCGATTGAACCAGTGCCGGACCAGTTGCAGGACACGCGCGGCGGGATTTGCGGCGAGCATGGTCTGGATCAGGTCGTGGTTCAGGCAGAAGATGTAGAGAAACTGCGTGAGGTTCGGCGTGTCCCATTCGCGGCGCAAATAGGCTTCCGCAATCCCGATGTCGCCGCCGCGCGCGAATCGCCACGCGAAATTGTAGCTGTGGATCGTCATCTGCGCGGCAGGGCCGGGCTCCTGTCCGCCGCAGCGTAAAACGCGGCCGTCGGGCAGGGTGATGTCCAAAGTGCCGCGCCGAAGCTTGGCGGCGAAGCCCAGCGCAATGCGAACCGTTTTGGGGACGCCGGACAGTACCGTCTCGACGTTATCGGAAGTGAGGATGGTCAGGTCAGGCATCGCGCATATCCGTCAGTAAGATGTGGCTCTGGGTCCAGATCGTCTGCTCGCGTGGTACCGGCCGTCTGCCGCCGAATTGTCCTTCGCTTGTTGGTTGTGATGAGCTTCGCGTCTTCGCACCGTGGACGCAAGAGTTCCCGTTCCGAGGCGTGCAAATTCGGCAGCGCAACAAGACCCGCAAGAGACGGGAATGATTCTGTAGGCTGGGCAATTCACTGGCGATTTCAACCGGTTCTAAAGTGAAGCGAATGCGATTGAAGATGAAATCTTCGTAAGGCGCGGAGCATTCAGCAAGATGAACGATGAGAAATGCCGATGTATCGCGGGTTTCTGCGATTCCACCGCCTGATACCGGGGCGCCACAGCTTGCGGCTGTCTTGGGGGCGGCGCGGCATCGTCCCTGTCCCGGCACGGAACGGACCGCTAGAATGAGATTCTAACCCTTGGAGAATGTTCGCGCCGGTGTTCGAGTTGCCCCAAAAATTGAGGCGTGGAGTCATCCGGTCTCCGCTCATGCTGTGTGCCGCATTCGCCCTGGCTGCCACATCGAGCGGCTGCATCGTCACGTCCGATCTGCCCGATCCGGCGCTGGACGTGCCGGCCGCCTACAAGGCCGCGGGCAATCCCGCCACGGCTGACGACAAGCCGCCGTCGCTCGACTGGTGGCGCGGATTCCGGTCGCGGGAACTGACGATCCTCATGGAGGAGGCGCAGACCGTCAATCTGGATATCGCCGCCGCGGTCGCGCGCATCCGGCAGGCCGATGCGCTGGCGCAGACGGCTGGCGCGGCCTTGCTGCCGAGCGTGACCGGAGGCTTTTCCGGATCGCGCTCCCGCTCGTCCAGCAACACCGGCGTCGTGACGTCGGGCAGCGCCATCGGGCGCGGCGAAGTGACGAACCATAGCGCCACGCTGAGCGCGAGCTACGAGATCGATTTCTGGGGCAAGAACCGCGACGCTCTGCTTGCGGCGGAAGAAACCGCCAATGCCAACCGCTTCGATCGCGACGTGGTGGCGCTGACCACGCTGGCAAGCGTCGCCAATGCCTATTTCACCGTGATCGCATCGCAGGACCGGATCGCCATCGCCACGCGGAATATCGCCAGCGCGCAGCGAATCTACGACGCCATCAAGGCGCGCGTCGATGCGGGCACTGGGTCCGATCTCGATCTGGCGCAGCAGGAAAGCGTGCTCGCCAATCAGAAGGCATCGGTGCCGCCGCTGCGGCAGGCGCTGGCGCAGAACAGCAACGTGCTGGCCACGCTGGTGTCGCGGCCGCCGGAGCGCATGCGGCTGAGGGGCGGAACGCTGGGCGCGATAGCCCTGCCGCGCGTGACGCCGGGACTGCCGTCCGAACTGCTGACCCAGCGTCCTGACATTCGCCGTCAGGAAAGCGATCTGGCGTCTGCGACCGCCAATGTCGGCAGCGCCCGGGCGCAGTTCTTTCCGAGCATCCAGCTGACGGCATCCGGCGGCTACCAGAGCGCGGCGCTCGCGGCTCTGTTCACGCCGCAATCGGCGTTCTTCAACATGGCGGCGGGGCTGACCCAGCCGATCTTCGACGCAGGGCGGATCCAGGCCAATTTCGACCTGATGCAGGCGCGGCAGGACGAAATGCTGCAGACCTATCGCAAGACGGTCATTTCCGCCTTCTCCGATGTGGACACGGCGCTGACGACCCTGAAGGAAGCCAACGAGCGGGTCCGGCTGCAGCGTATCGTGGTGACATCGTCGCGGCGGGCGTTCGAATTGTCGGAGCGGCAGCTTCGCGCCGGTACGGCCGACATCGTGACTGTGCTAAACACGCAATTGACGCTCTTTCAGGCCGAGGATTCGCTGGCGCAATACCAGTTGGCCCGGCTGCTGGCTGTCGTCACCCTCTATCAGGCATTGGGCGGCGGCTGGTCGCCCGGAGTGCCGCCAAGGATAACGGAAGGGGCCGCGGATGCTCTTTAAGCCCGACCTCAATGACAAGGCCAAAGCCGCAGGCGATGGTGTCGCGCGCGCGGCATCCGGCGCGCGGCGGCGGACTGTATCGATCGCGGTATGGCTCGTGATCCTCGGCGGTCTCGGCTATCTCGGCTGGACGTATTTTCACGGCAGCAGCCAGACCGCCACGCGCGGGCCGCGCCCGGACATGGCGATCCCGGTGCTGGCGGCGACGCCGCGCATCGAAGACGTGCCGGTCTATCTCGACGGCGTCGGCACCGTGCGCGCGCTCAACAACGTGACGGTGCGCGCGCAGGTCAGCGGCAAGCTGCTATCGGTGAAGTTCAAGGAAGGCCAGGACGTGAAGGCCGGCGACGTGCTGGCCGAGATCGATCCGGCGATCTATCAGGCGCAGTACGATCAGGCCGTGGCCAAGAAGGCGCAGGACGAGGCCACGCTCTCCAACGCGCGGATGGATCTGGTCCGCTATCAGCAGCTCGCGACGGCAAAAGCCGGTTCCGCGCAGCAGGCCGACACGCAGAAGGCGCTGGTCGCGCAGCTCGAAGCGCTGGTGAAGTCGGATCAGGCCGCCATCGACAACGCACAGGCCACCCTCAGCTACACCAAAATCGTCGCGCCGCTCGCGGGCCGCGCCGGATTGCGTCAGGTCGATCAGGGCAACATCGTCCAGCCGTCGGATGCGACGGGCGTCGTGGTGATCACGCAGCTGCAGCCGATCGCGATCCAGTTCAGCCTGCCACAGCAGCAGATCGTGCGCGTCAATGCGGCGGCGGCCAAGGGAGCGCTGGCCGTCGACGTGTTCGGCAACGACGGCAAGACCGTGATCGATACGGGCCACGTGACCGGCATCGACAACCAGGTCGACCAGACCACGGGCACCGTGAAGGTGAAGGCGGAGTTTCCCAACGCCCAGTTCCAGCTCTGGCCTGGCCAGTTCGTCAACGTGCGGCTGAAAGTGCAGACGCTGGACAAGGTGATCGTGATTCCGACATCGGCGGTTCAGCGCGGCCCGGCCGGAACGTTCGTCTACGTCATCAACAGCGACAACGTGGTCAACGCGAAGACCGTCAACGTCACGCTGCAGACCGAAACCAATGCGGTTATCGCGTCCGGCATCACGGTGCAGGATCAGGTGGTCACGACCGGGTTCGCCAACCTGTCCGAGGGCGCGAAGGTCAGCATCAGCAAGGACTATCAGGCGCCGACACCGGACCTCGCGCCGCGCAGGCAGAAGGGGCAGTTCAACGGCGACAAGGGCCAGCGCGGTGAGAGGGGCGGACGCCGCGGCCAAAAGGAGCAGGGGGCTGCGTCCCAAGGCGGCCAGCAGCAGACGGGCGGCGGCACGAAAGCGCCGCAGTAATTCGGTGTCACCACTTCAACCCGCGAGCGCGCATCGATGAGCGTCTCTGAGCCATTCATCCGCCGGCCGATCGCCACGTCGCTGCTTGGCGTCGCGCTGCTGATCGGCGGCGCGCTCGGCTACTGGGCGCTGCCGGTCTCCGCGCTGCCGCAGGTCGATTTCCCGACAGTGCAGGTCACGACGCAACTGCCTGGCGCGAGTCCCGATGTCGCGGCGTCGCTGGTTACCGCGCCGCTGGAGCGGCAGCTCGGGCAGATTCCGTCGCTGGTGTCGATGAACTCGGTGAGTTCGTTCGGCGTCAGCCAGATTTCGCTGCAGTTCGATCTTAACCGCGACATCGACGGCGCGACGCAGGACGTACAGGCCGCGATCAACGCCGCGGCAGGCGTGCTGCCGAAGAACCTGCCGTATCCGCCGACTTACGCGAAGGTCAATCCGGCCGACGCGCCGGTGCTGACCATTGCGATGACGTCGGATACCTCGTCGCTGCGGTCCATGAGCGACATCGGCGACACCATGATCGCGCAGCGCCTCGCGCAGATTTCCGGCGTCGGCCGCGTATCCATTCTCGGCGGGCTGAAACCTGCGGTGCGCGTGCAGGCCGATCTGGCGCGGCTCGCCGCCTACGGTATTTCGATGGAAGACCTGCGCAGCGCGATCGCGGGCGCGAATGTGTCGGGCCCGAAGGGCTCACTTGATGGCGCGCAGCAGGCCTACACCATCGCGGCAAACGACCAGATCGCCGTGGCGGAGGCCTACAAGCCGATCATCATCGCCTATCGCAACGGTTCGCCGGTGACCATCGGCGATGTCGCGCAGATCATCGACGGGCTGGAAAACGACAAGACCGGCGCGTGGTATCAGGGCAAGCCCGCCGTGGTGATCGAAATTCAGCGCCAGCCGGGCGCCAACGTCATTGAGGTGGTGCGGCAGATCCGCGCCGAAATCCCGAAATTGCAGAAGGCGGTTCCGGCAGGCGTCAATCTGGAAGTGGTGAGCGATCGCACGGTCACCATCCGCGCCTCCGTGCATGATGTGCAATTCACTCTGATCCTGAGCGTATTGCTGGTGACGCTGGTCGTGCTGATCTTCCTGCGCTCGCTGCGCGCGACGCTGATCGCGGGCGTGGCGCTGCCGCTCTCGCTGATCACCTCGTTCGGCATCATGTATTTTGCGGGCTTTAGTCTCGACAACTTGTCTTTGATGGCGCTGACCATCGGCACCGGCTTCGTCGTCGACGACGCCATCGTGATGATCGAGAACATCGTCCGTCACATGGAGAACGGCGAAAACGTCATGCAGGCCTCGCTGCGCGGCGCGAGCGAAATCGGCTTCACCGTGATCTCGCTGACGGTGTCGCTGATCGCGGTGTTCATTCCGCTGCTGTTCATGTCCGGCCTTGTCGGGCGCATGTTCCGCGAATTCGCGCTGACGCTGACCATCGCCGTGGTCACATCCGCCGTGGTATCTCTGACCCTGACGCCGATGATGTGCTCGCGGCTTCTCAAGCTGCACCACGAGGAATTCCAGGTGCCCGGCCTTGCCACGCTGAGCGGCTGGATCGACCGGATGATCGAATTCTATCACCGCACGCTGCTGGTGGTGCTGCGGCATCAGCGCGCCACGCTGCTGGTGACGTTTCTGACCATTCTTGCCACCCTGGGCCTGTATGTGGTCGCGCCGAAGGGCTTCCTGCCGTTGCAGGACACGGCCTCGATTACCGCCGTAACCGAAGCCGGTCCTGAAGTCTCGTTCTCCGACATGAAGCTGCGGCAGACGCAGGTGGCGGACGCGATCAAGGCCGATCCGGACATCGTCGGCGTCGTATCCGTCGTCGGCGCGGGATCGGTCAATCCGACCACCAATGTGGGGCGTCTCGTTCTCACGCTGAAGCCGCGCGGCGAGCGCAAGACCGATATCGCCGTGGTGGTGGACCGGCTGAAACAGCGCGTGGCGGCTGTGCCCGGCATGACAGTCTATTTCCAGGCCGTGCAGGATATCCAGATCAGCACGCGCGTCAGCCGTTCGCAGTATCAGTACACGCTCACCGCGACGGATGCCGCGGCGGTCGTCGAATGGTCGCAGAAGCTGGTGCAGGAGATGCGCCGCGATCCGCTGTTCCGTGATGTGTCGTCGGACGGGCAGGAGGGTGGCCTGCGCGCCATCGTCAACATCGACCGGCAGCGGGCGGGCCAGCTTGGCGTTTCGGTGCAGGCGGTCAACGACACACTGAACGACGCTTTCAGCCAGCGGCAGATATCGACCATCTTCGGACAGGCCAACCAGTACCGTGTGGTGCTGGAAGCATTGCCTGAATACCAGCGCGATCCGTCGGTGCTCTCGAAGCTTTACGTGCCCGGCGCTGCGGGCACGAGCGGATCGCCGAATGCGCAGGTGCCGATCGAAGCGGTGGCCAGCATCGTGCGCACCACCGCGCCGCTGTCGATCTCGCATCAGGCGCAGTTTCCCGCCGTGTCGCTGTCGTTCAATCTCGCGCCGGGCGAGGCACTCGGCAATGCGGTCGAGCGGGTCGCGGAGATCGAGACGCGCATCGGCATGCCGGGCAATATCGTCGGTCTGTATTCGGGCGACGCAGCCGAATTCTCCAAGTCGCTGTCCGGCCAGCCATGGCTGATCCTCGCGGCGCTGGTGACGATCTACATCGTGCTCGGCGTGCTCTATGAGAGCTATATCCATCCGATCACCATTCTCTCCACGCTGCCGTCGGCGGGCGTCGGCGCAATCCTCGCGCTGATGCTGTGCGGACAGGACCTGTCGGTGATCGGCCTGATCGGCATCATCCTGCTGATGGGCATCGTCAAGAAGAACGCGATCATGATGATCGACTTCGCGCTGGAAGCGGAGCGGCATCAAGGCATGACGGCCTACGACGCCATCGTGCAGGCCTGTCTCCTGCGCTTCCGCCCGATCATGATGACCACGCTGGCGGCGCTGTTCGGCGCGCTGCCGCTGGCGATCGAAAGCGGCACCGGCGCGGAACTGCGCTTTCCGCTCGGCGTGTCGATCATCGGCGGCCTTCTGGTGTCGCAGGTGCTCACGCTCTACACCACGCCGGTGATCTATCTCGCGCTGGATCGCATCAACCGCCGGATCGAGGCCGCCGTTCCGCCGGATCAATCCGGCAAGCCGACGCCGCCGATCGCGGGAGCCACCGAGGGCATCCAGTGATGGCGCAAACCTCTCATACGACGCACGCCGTCACCCTGAGGTGCCGAAGCGCAGCGAAGGCCTCGAAGGGCGACGGCGTCTCATTGCCGTCATCCTTCGAGGCTCGCAAGGGCTCGCACCTCAGGATGACGGCTCAGTTGTCTTCATCTCAACCGACCATGGTGTAGCCATGGCCTCGCTCTCCGAACCGTTCATCCGAAGGCCCGTCGGCACCACGCTGCTGGCCATCGGACTGTTTCTGGTCGGAGCGGTGGCCTACAACTTCCTGCCGGTCGCCAGCATTCCGTCGGTAGATTTCCCCTCGATCCGCGTGTCGGCGTCGCGTCCCGGCGCGGACCCGACCATCATGGCGTCCACCGTCGCCGCGCCGCTGGAGCGCAGGCTCGGCGAAATCGCGGGCATCGACCAGATCACCTCGACCAGTTCGCTCGGCTCCACCAGCATCTCGCTGCAATTCGCCATCGGCCGCAACATCGACCGCGCCGCACGCGACGTGCAGGCCGCGATCAACGCGTCGCTTGCCGACCTGCCGACCGATCTGCCGACGCTTCCAAACTTCCGCAAGGCCAACCCGGCCGCCGCGCCTGTGCTGATCGTCGCGCTGACCTCAAAGACCATGCTGTCGAGCGCGATCTATGACGTCGCGGACACGGTGATCGCGCAGCGCATCTCGCAGGTGCCGGGTGTCGGCGAAGTCACGGTGAGCGGCGCGGATCAGCCTGCCGTGCGCGTGCAGATCAATCCCGGCGCGCTGGCGACGGCGGGCATCGCCAGTGACGATGTGCGCACCGCCATCGTCAACGCCAACGCCATTGGCCCGGTCGGAACCTTCAACGGTCCGGTGCTCGGCGAAACCATCGCCACAAATCCGCAGAGGCGGACCGCCGCCCGGTTCCGCACCTTTGTGATCAAGAGCAGCGGCGGCAATTTCGTCCGGCTGTCCGACGTCGCGACCGTCAGTGACGCCACGCGCAACAGCCGCTCTATCGCCTGGTTCAACAAGCAGCCCGCGGTGCTGATCCTGATCACCAAGCAGCAGGATGCCAACGTCATCGACACGGTCGATCGCGTCAAGGCGCTGCTGCCGGAGCTGAAACAGTGGATGCCGGGCGGCGTGGACATTTCGATCCTGTCGGACCGCACCGGCACCATCCGCGCCAATGTCGAGGACATGGAATGGACGCTGGGCGCGACCGCCGTGCTGGTGATGCTGGTGGTGTTCGTGTTCGTCCGCCGCATGACGCCGACCATTGCCGCCGGAATCTCCGTGCCGCTGGCGCTGGCGGGCACATGCGCGGCGATGTGGGTGGCGGGATTCTCGATCAACAATCTTTCGTTGATGGCGCTGGCCGTATCGGTCGGATTCGTCGTGGACGATGCCATCGTCATGATCGAAAACATGTACCGCAATCTCGAAGACGGCATGAAACCGTATCAGGCTGCATTGCTCGGAGCAAAGCAGATCGGATTCACCGTGCTGTCCATCAGTATATCATTGGTGGCTGCGTTCACGCCGCTGATCTTCATGGACGGCATTGTCGGGCGCCTGTTCCGCGAATTCTCGCTGACGCTGACCTTCGCCATCCTGGTGTCGATGGTGGTGTCGCTCACCGTCACGCCGATGATCTGCGCGCATTACATCAAGAGCGCGATCTCGCCCGACGCGACATGGTTCGATCGGCTGATCGAAGGCGGCCTGACGCGGATCGTGCGGCTTTACGAGCGCACGTTGCATGTGGTGCTGCGGCTGCCGATCCTGACCATGCTGGTTTTCTTCGCGACCATCGCGCTGACGGTCACGCTCTACGTCAAAACACCGAAGGGTTATTTTCCGACCGATGACAGCGGCCTGATCATCGGCGTGACCCGCGCCTCGCCGGACGTGTCGTTCCGGGCCATGCTCGGGTTGCAACAGCGTGTCATGGACA
>Ga0066256_1001170_pt1 | contig 39457 bp, 39 predicted proteins | sample ThiBio_1000_biof_FD_87107 | JGI IMG/M metagenome (GOLD analysis project Ga0066256, IMG submission 87107) | Wastewater bioreactor microbial communities from Cape Town, South Africa - Thiocy_expt_1000_biof (version 2) | ecosystem: Engineered > Bioreactor > Thiocyanate-remediating >... | reverse complement strand
CATCACCTTGGAGGCGGCCATGTTGCAGGCCTCCAGGCCCGAGGCTCAAAATCGATTGATCTGCACACCGGCAGCGCTTTCGTGGTACCCGGCGGCGATGGCCGCAACGCGCGCGATGTTGGCGCCTTGCTCACCTGCGGGTTCGACACAGCCGAGGATGATGTCGTCCACGAAGGCGGTGTCCAGGGTGTTGCGGTCGCGCAGCGCCTGCAGCGCGGTGATGGCCAGACTGATGGGCGTGCTGCCGTGCAGCGCACCCGAGCTGCGGCCCTTGCCGCGCGGCGTGCGCACGGCATCAAAAATGAATGTTTCGGTCATGGTGGGTTTCCTTCTTTCTGAATCTGTGGAAGCGATAGGCAAGATGGCGGAAAGCGGCTGGCGGCGTGTGCTACAGCGTACGGCTGATGATTTCCTTCATGATTTCGTTGGCGCCACCGTAGATGCGCGCGACGCGCGCATCCGCATAGGCGCGGGCAATCGGGTACTCCCACATGTAGCCGAAGCCGCCGAACATCTGCAGGCATTGGTCGATCACCTTGCAGTGCAGGTCGGTGGTCCAGTACTTGGCCATCGCGGCGGTGGCGGCATCAAGCTGACCATCCATCAGCAGGCCGAGCAGGCGGTCGACAAAGACCTGTGCGATCTGCACCTCGGTTTTCATTTCGGCGAGCTTGAAGCGGTTGTGCTGGAAATCGATCACGCGCTGGCCGAAGGCCTTGCGATCCTTGGTGTAGGCCAGCGTCCATTCGAGCGCGGCCTCGGCGCCCGCCACCGCGCCGATGGCGATCTGCATGCGCTCCCAGGCCAGTTCCTGCATCAGCAGGAAAAAGCCCTTGCCCTCGCCGCCGAGGATGTTGCTGACCGGCACGCGCATGTCTTCGAAGAAGAGTTCCGAGGTGTCCTGCGCCTTCATGCCGATCTTTTCGAGGTTGCGCCCGCGCGTGAAGCCGGGGCGATGGGTCTCAACCAGCACCAGCGAGGTACCCTTGGCACCTTGCGTCGGGTCGGTCTTGGCGACAACGATCACCAGGTCGGCGTTCTGGCCATTGGTGATGAAGGTCTTTTGACCATTGATCACCAGTTCGTCGCCGTCACGGACCGCGCTGGTGCGCACGCTTTGCAGGTCGCTTCCTGCGCCCGGCTCGGTCATGGCGATGGCGCCAATCACCTCGCCGGTGGCCATTTTCGGCAGCCAGCTGTGCTTTTGCTCCTCGGTGCCGTAGGCCAGGATGTAAGGTGCCACGATGTCGGAGTGCAGGCCGAAGCCGATCCCGCTCGTGCCAGCGCGCGCGACTTCCTCGATCAGCACGGCACTGTGCAGGCGCGTGCCGCCACCGCCGCCGTATTGCTCGGGTATGGCGGGGCACAGCAGGCCCGCGGCGCCGGCCTTGCGCCAGACGGCGCGCGGCACGATGCCATAGGTTTCCCAGCCAGCGTGATGGGGGATGACCTCTTCTTCCAGAAAGCGGCGGGCCTGGTCCCGGAAGAGTTCGTGTTCTTCACCGAAGAGGGTGCGGTTGAGCATGGGCCTGTCCTTGAAGTTAGATTGAGATTGACACTGGCATGGCCGACGGCTGCGAAGAGTGGCTCGTCCACGCGGGACGGCGCCGGAAGCACCCAGCAGGCGATGGATAAGACCATCAACCAAACGCTTGTTAGATGATATAGTATATGGCATGACGAAGAAGCAAGACAACCCACTCCCGCGCAGAGATGCGATCCTGGCGGCTGCGGCGAGTCGGCTCCGGCGACAGGGTTTCGAGCGCACCTCGGTGCGCGAGATTGCCCAGGCCATGGGCATGACTTCGGGTTCGATCTTCTACCACTTCGCCACCAAGGAGGAACTGCTGGTGGCGATCATGGAGGAGGGCGTTCGCGACATCATGCAGTCGGTGCGCGACGGGCTGGCTGGCGAGACGCGCCTGCCCGAGCGGCTGCTGTCGATGGTGCGCAGCCACCTGAAAGCTTTGCTGGGTACGAGGTTCGACGCCATGACCGTGCTGCTCTACGAGTGGCGCAGCCTTTCGCCGGCCGCGCAGACCCGGGTGATGGCAACGCGCGATGCCTACGAGGCCTTGTGGATGGTGCCGATCAGCGAGGCTGCGGCGCAGGGCTTGGTCGACACCGATGCCGTGCTGGTGCGCCAGACGGTGCTCGGCGCCCTCAACTGGACGGCGCAGTGGTACCGGCCTGGCGGGCGTCTGGACGTCGATGCGTTGGCGCAGCGCATGTACACGATGCTGTTTCCTCGTGTGGTCGCATCCGATGTGCAAGGTGCGGCATGCGCAAGTAGGTCGAAGGCTATCGGTACCCCTTCGGAGAGCCCGGGAGCAGGGCCGTCCGAAACAGTACCTTCTTTGAATTGAAAGCTAAACAGGAGAAAAGCAGCTATGAAATCGACCATGATGCAAGTGCCGCTCTCGCTCAATCATTTCCTGGAGCGGGCCAAGCTGTACCACCCGAAGGTGGAGATCGTATCGAGGATGCCCGACAAGTCCCTGCATCGCCATACCTACGCCGACTTCCACCGTCGGGCCAAGGGTCTGGCCGAGGCGCTGGTCAAGGCCGGCATCCAGCCCGGTGACCGGGTCGCAACCCTGATGTGGAACCATTACGCCCACCTCGAGTGCTACTTCGGCATTCCGGCGGCCGGCGCGGTGATGCATAACCTCAACTTGCGCCTGTTCCCGCACGACATTGCGTTCACCGTCAACCACGCCAAGGACCGTTTCCTGATCGTCGACGATGTTTTGCTGCCGTTGCTGGCGCAGTTCGCCAAGGATGTCAACTTCGAGCGCATCATTGTGGTGCCGCTGACAGGCAAGCCGGTGCCGCAGGGGTACGAGGACTATGAAGGCTTCATCGGTGGAGCGACTGATGACTTCAGATGTGTTGAAGTCGATGAAAACGCGCCCTGCGGCATGTGCTACACCTCGGGCACCACGGGCAGCCCCAAGGGTGTCGTCTATTCGCACCGCTCCACCGTGCTGCACACGCTCGTGGCGGCACTGCCAGGGGGGATCAACGTGTCGGGTACTGACACAGTGCTGCCGGTGGTGCCAATGTTCCACGCCAACGCATGGGGTTTGCCATTCGTCTCAACTTTCGTCGGTGCCAAGCTGGTGTTTCCCGGCCCGCACCTCGACTCAGAATCGCTGCTCGACTTGTACCAGCGCGAGCGGGTCACCGTCACCGGTGGTGTGCCCACCATCTGGTTGTCGCTGCTGCAAACGCTGCGCGCAAACCCGGGCAAGTACGACCTGGTGCCTGGCATGCGCATGATGGTGGGCGGCTCTGCGGCACCCGAATCCTTGTTCCGTGGTTTCGATGAGTTTGGTCTTGAAGTCGGCACTGCTTGGGGCATGACCGAGACTTCGCCGCTGGGTACCGTGTCCTCGCTCAAACCTTCCATGCGGGCACTGCCCAAGGAAGAGCAATATGCCTTCCGTATCAAGCAGGGCATGGCCGCGCCATTGGTTGAGATTCGGCTGGTCGGCGACAACGGTGAAGTACCGTGGGATGGGCGGTCGGTCGGCGAGATTCAGGTGCGTGGGCCATGGATTACCGGCTCCTATCACGATCTGCCCATCAACGAAAGCAGCTTCACTGCCGATGGCTGGCTGCGCACAGGTGATGTCGGCTGCATCGACTCCGAGGGTTTTCTGCAGTTGACCGATCGCACCAAGGATTTGATCAAGTCGGGCGGCGAATGGATTAGTTCGGTCGATCTGGAAAACGCCGTGATGGGGCATCCGGCGGTGCTGGAGGCAGCTGTGATCGCGGTGCCGCACCCGCGCTGGGCCGAGCGGCCGCTGGCGGTGGTGGTGTTGCGCCCTGGCATGAGTGCCACTGGGGAAGAGATTCGCGATCATCTGGCCAAGACGTTCGCCAAGTGGCAGTTGCCCGAAGGTTTCGCTTTCGTGAATGAAATCCCGCGTACTTCGACCGGCAAGTTCCTCAAGACCAAGCTGCGGGAGATGTACAAGGACTGGAAGTGGGAGTGAGCCGTGATTGAAGGGGCCGGCTTCGGGCTGCGTTCTTGCCGGTTTTGAATTGTTTATTTTTTAACCCTATGGAGATAAAGTGAAGATATTGGTCGCTGTCAAGCGGGTGCTGGACTACAACGTCAAGGCCCGCGTCAAGTCCGACGGTTCGGGAGTCGATCTCGCGAACCAGAAATTGTCCATGAACCCGTTCGACGAGATCGCCTGCGAAGAGGCGGTGCGCCTCAGGGAGGCCGGTGTCGCTTCTGAAGTGATCGTCGTGTCCTGTGGCCCGACCGCTTGCCAGGAGACGCTGCGCAGCGCGATGGCCATCGGCGCCGATCGCGCCGTGCTGGTTGAAACCGACGCCGCGCTCGAACCGCTCGCGGTGGCCAAGCTGATGCAGCATGTGGCCCAAAAAGAGGGCGTTCAGTTCGCCATCTTCGGCAAGCAGGCGATTGATGACGACGCTGGCCAGACTGGCCAAATGTTTGGCGCGCTGATGGGCTGGGCCCAAGCCAGCTTCGCCTCCAAGGTGCAGATCGGCGGCGACACCGCCACCATCACGCGCGAGATCGACGGCGGCCTGGAAACCCTGGCCATGAAGCTGCCGGCCGTGATCACGACCGACCTGCGCCTGAACGAGCCGCGCTTCATCACGCTGCCCAACATCATGAAGGCCAAGAAAAAGCCGATGGAGGTGATCAAGGCGGCCGAGCTCGGCATCGACATCGCGCCGCGCACCGTGACCCTGCACGTCAGCGAGCCGCCGACCCGCAAGGCCGGCATCAAGGTGGCCGACACGGCCGAACTCGTCAAACGACTCAAAGAAGAAGCGAAGGTGATCTGATGACAACCCTGATCATTGCGGAACACGACAACGCCGTACTCAAAGCGGCCACGCTGAACACGATTGCCGCGGCCACGCGCATCGGCGGCGACATCCATGTGCTGGTGGCGGGCCGCAACTGCGCTGCCGTGGCCCAGACTGCGGCGGCGGTTGCGGGCGTGAGCAAGGTGCTGCACGCCGACGCGGCGCACTACGAGGCCCATATGGCCGAGAGCCTGGCCGAGCTGGTGCGCTCACGCGTGCGCGCCGATGCGGGCTACACCCATGTGCTGGCACCGGCGACGGCCTTTGGCAAGAACGTGCTGCCGCGCGTGGCGGCCTTGCTGGACGCCTCCCAGGTGTCGGACGTGATCGCGATCGAGTCGCCCGACACCTTCCTGCGCCCGTTCTATGCCGGCAACGCGCTGGCCCGCGTGCAATCAAAGGATGCCATCAAGGTGCTGAGCATTCGCACCACCGCCTTCGACCCGGTCGGTTCGGGCGGCACGGCAGCGGTCGAGACGCTGGACGCGGCTGGCGATCTCGGCTTGACCACCCTGGTCGGGCGTGAGGTGGTGAAGCTGGAGCGCCCGGAACTCGCCGCTGCAACGGTCATCGTATCGGGCGGACGCGGACTGGGCGCGGCCGACAAGTTTCACGCCGTGCTGGAGCCGCTGGCCGACAAGCTTGGCGCGGCGATCGGCGCCTCGCGCGCCGCCGTCGACGCCGGCTACGCGCCCAACGACTACCAGGTCGGCCAGACCGGCAAGATCGTGGCACCCCAGTTGTACGTGGCGGTCGGCATCTCGGGCGCCATCCAGCACCTGGCCGGCATGAAGGACAGCAAGGTGATCGTTGCGATCAACAAGGACGCCGAAGCGCCGATCTTCCAGGTGGCCGACTATGGGCTGGTGGCGGATCTGTTCACAGCGGTGCCCGAATTGGTGACTGCGTTATAGGTCGCAGCGGATGCCGAGGTAAAGCAGAGGCCAGGCTTGTTCCTGGCAGGATGGTCGGCGGCACCGGTCAAACAATTCAAAATGCAGGAGACATCGATCATGAACCCATCAACCTCCGTCATCGCTGGTGTGCCATCCCCTGGCGCAATTGCCCGCGTGGCCATCGGCGACTTCCTGCGCCGCTCGGCAGCTCGAGACCGCGCCAAGACGGCGTTCGTGCTCGGCGATCAGCGCATGAGCTACGGTGAGCTCGATGAGCGCGTGACCCGCTGCGCCAATGCCTTGCTGGCCGCTGGCTTGGTGCGAGGTGACCGCGTGACCACGCTATGCAATAACTCGCTTGAGTTCCTGGTGGCCATGTTCGGCATCCATCGCGCCGGCCTGATCTGGGTGCCGATCAACACCGGCCTGGGGCTGGATGACGTTCGCTACATCATCGACCACTCTGAGGCGCGCTTCCTGCTTGTGGATGCCGCTCTGCTGGTGCGCCCGGAGTTGCGTGCAGCCATCGAGGCGCAGCCCGGTCGCGGATGGGTGCTGGAAGGCGAGGGGGCTGGGGCTTTCAGCAGCTTCGCTGCAGCGATTGCTGCGCAGTCTGCCACTGAGTCCGAGGTTGAAATTCATGACCGCGACGTAGCCCAGATCATGTACACCAGCGGAACCACCGGCCGCCCTAAGGGGGTGATGCAAAGCCATTTGTCGGTGGTGATGGCAGCGATGAACAACGCGCTTGAGTTGGGGGTGTGGCGCGATGCCGTGAACATTGCCGTGCTGCCCCTCTTTCATTGCGCCCAGCACACGCTGATGTGCGGTGTGCTGGCGGGCGGCGGCACGGTGATTGTGATGCGCGCTTTCGAACCCGCCGCCATGCTCGACGCCATCGAGCGTGAACGGGTGACCTTGCTGGTGGGCTTGCCGCTGATGCACCAGGCCATGCTCGATCATCCCTCGCGCCCGGGGCGAGACCTGTCGAGCCTGCGCATGTGCGTGTACGCCATGGCGCCCATGGCCGAGACCCTGCTGCGCCGCCTGATCGCCGAGTTCTGCCCGAATTACTCATTGGCCACCGGTCAGACCGAGATGTACCCGCTCACCATGGCCTTCCGGCCGGAAGAGCAGCTTAAACGCTTTGGTTCCTACTGGGGCGTCAGTGCATTGATCAACGACACGGCGGTGATGGACGACGCGGGCCAGCTGCTCGGCCCCGGCGAGGTCGGCGAGATCGTGCACCGCGGTCCGAACGTGATGGAGGGCTACTACAAAAATCCCGAAGCCACCGCTGAGGCACGCGCTTTCGGCTGGCACCACACCGGTGACCTAGGCATGTGGGTCGATGGCCAGATGATGTTCAGGGACCGCAAGAAGGACATGATCAAGACCGGCGGCGAAAACGTGCCGTCCATCAAGGTCGAGGCCACGTTGCTGCGCCACCCGGCGGTGGCCAATGTGGCGGCGGTTGGTTTGCCGCACCCGCGCTGGATCGAGGCGGTCACCGCCTTCGTGGTGCTCAAGCCAGGGGCGCAGGCCGACGAGGCCGAGTTGATCAACCACTGCAAGGAGCATCTCGGTGGCTTTGAGGTGCCCAAGGCGATCCGCATCGTCGATGCCTTGCCGATGACCTCCACCGGCAAGATTCAAAAGCATCCGCTGCGTGACAGCTATCGCGCCCTGTACGAGGACATTGAACGATAGGTGTCGGGAAGGTCATGGGGTGTGCAACACACGCCCGCGCCTGTGACCAGGCTGCTTGCAAGGCGTGCTTCGGCTTGCGGTCCTAACTAACCACCGTTCTATCAATATGTTCGCATGACGTTTATCGAAACCAGCCGGTTTCCGGCAGGCGCGGACAGTCGCCCTTGATCCTTGATCCTTGATCCTTGTTCATCCCACCGTCAGAAAGGTTTTCCATGTCCGTCGTTCCTGCCATCTTGCTTGCGGTTGATGCCGACGGCATTGCGACCCTGACCCTCAACCGGCCCGATCAGCTCAATGCCTTCGATCTTGAGATGGTGGATGCTTGGCGCGCAGCACTTGAGCAGGCCGAAGCTGATGAGCGAGTCAAGGTGATCGTGGTCACCGGTGCCGGACGCGCCTTCTGTGCGGGTGGCGACTTCGAGGAAATGGCTAAGTTCAGTGAAATGGACAGCATGGGACGCAAGGATTTTCTGTACCGCCACGTGCATCGCATTGCGCTCACGCTGGAGCGGATGGAAAAACCGGTCATTGCCGCTGTCAACGGCGCTGCGCGAGGCGCTGGCTGCGACATGGCCTTGATGTGCGATATCCGCTTGATGGCCAGCTCGGCCACGCTGGCCGAGAGTTATATCAACATCGGACTGATGGCCGGTGATGCCGGTGCCTGGTACTTGCCGCGACTGATAGGCACGGCGCGCGCGCTCGAGTTGTTCTGGACCGGTCGCGTGGTGGGGGCGGAAGAGGCCGACCGCATTGGCATGGTCAATCGCGTGGTGCCCGATGCCGAACTGATGACCGCCACCTACGATATGGCGCGCACCATTGCCGCCAAGCCGCAGCAGGCGGTGCGCTTCTTTCGCCGCGCCGTCTACCAAAGCCAGACCATGGCGCTCGCCACACACCTGGACATGGTGTCCTCGCACATGGCGGTGCTCGAAGACACGCCCGAGCATCGCGCCGGCATTGCGGCCTTCCGCACCCGCTCACGCGCCAGCAAGTAGAAAAGGGCGTTGCCGTGCAAGGTATTCTGAGTGGCATCACCGTCGTCGATCTGTCTCGCTTGATAGCCGGGCCTTACGCGGCCATGGTGCTGGCCGACCTGGGCGCCCGCGTCATCAAGGTCGAAGCCATGACAGGCGAGGAGGGGCGGCATTTCGGCCCGCCGTTTTATGGCGACTCCAGCGTCGCTTTCATGACCTGCAACCGGGGCAAAGAGTCGATCGCGCTGGACATACGCACCCCTGCCGGGCGCTCGGTGCTGGAGCGCCTGATTTCAAAAGCCCAGGTTCTGGTGCACAACTTTCGCCCCGACTTTGCCGAGACACATGCGCTGACCTACGACGCGGTGCGGCGCATCAACCCGACGCTGGTGTACTACATGGTCAGCGCCTTCGGTGAGCAGGGCGACTACCGGCTCAGGCCCTCGGTCGACAGCGTGGTGCAGGGCATGACGGGGGCCTTCTACGCCAGCGGGGAAGAGGGCAATCCACCGGTTCGTATCGGCTTGCCGATCATCGATGTGGCGTCCGGCATGTGCGGCGCGTTGGGCGTGCTGGCCGCGGTGATGCATTGGCAGCAGACCGGCCAGGGGCAGCGCGTGGAGTTGTCCCTGGTGGACACCATGTTCAATTTTCTTGCCAGCAAGGTGGGTGAATATGCGGTTGAGCAGCGCGAGCCGGTTCGTGCGGTGAACCTGCCGATTGCTGTGCCGAGCCGTCACTTTCGAGGCTCCGACGGTGCCTGGTTCAGCGTGTCGGTGGTGAATGAAGGTGCGTTCAAGCGGTTTTGCGCCGTCATCGAGCGGCTGGAGTGGCTCACCGATCCGCGTTACCAGCGCAATGCGGTGCGCATTGCCAACCGGCCGGCGCTGCTGGCTGAACTGGAGGCGATTTTCATCACCCGTTCGGCGGCTACCTGGGTGGCAGCCTTCGAGGCCGCCGATATTCCCTGTGGTCCGGTGAACACGGTGTCCGAGGCCATGGCCGACCCGGTGCTGGCCGCCCGTTTCGTGGAGCACCCCGAGATGCCGGGGCTGCCGCTGATCCCTTTTCCGGCGCAGCTGGCTGCAGGCATGCGCAAGATCGGTGAGATGCCGGCGCCTCCTGCGCTGGGGCAGCATACCGGGCAGGTGCTGGGCGAATTGGGCTACGGTGCGCCGGAGATTGCCCAACTGGTGCGCGACGGGGTCGTGCGCCTGCAAGAAACCGCCATGGCAAGCACAGCAGGAGGGAAGCCATGAGCCCGTCTTCCACCGACATCTTGTGGACCCCCCGCGCGGATCGCATCGCGGGTGCCGAGGTGACCCGTTTCCAACAATGGCTGGAACGCGAAAAAGGCCTGCGCTTTGCCGACTACGAGGCCTTGTGGCAATGGTCCGTGGATGACCTGGAGGGCTTCTGGCGCGCCATCGTCGAGTATTTCGAGTTGCCGCTCGACGACTGGAATGGCCCGGTTCTGAGCGATCGCCGGATGCCAGGCGCGCAATGGTTTGTGGGCGCGCGCACCAACTATGCGCGGCAGGTGTTCCGGCACGCCACGGACGCCAGACCGGCCATCGTCTTCCGCAATGAAGCGGGCGAGCGGGCGGACATGTCCTGGCGCACGCTGCAAGACCAGGTGGCGGCGCTGGCCCAGTGGCTGCGCGCGGCGGGCGTGGGGCCGGGCGACCGCGTGGTGGCCTACCTGCCCAATATTCCGCAGACCATCGTGGCTTTTCTGGCCACGGTTTCGGTGGGGGCGGTCTGGTCGGTGTGCTCGCCCGACATGGGGGCGCCCACGGTGCTGGACCGTTTCCGGCAGATCGATCCGAAGGTGTTGATCGCGGTCGATGGCTACCACTGGGGTGGCAAGCGCTTCGACCGGCGCGAAGCCGTGGCCACGCTGCTCGACGGGCTGCCCAGCGTCGAGCGCTGCGTGCTCTTGCCCTGCCTGGAGCGCAGCGCCAGCGCGGACGCGCTGCGCGGTGGCGTGCTCTGGAGCGAGGTGGTCAGCGCCCCGGCTGAACTGCGCATCGAGTCACTGCCTTTCGACCACCCGCTGTGGGTGGTGTATTCGTCGGGCACCACCGGCTTGCCCAAACCCATCGTGCACGGCCATGGCGGCATTGTGCTGGAGCAGGTCAAGCTGATGCGCCTGCACAACGACCTCGGTCCCGAAGACCGCTTCCACTGGTTTTCCACCACCGGCTGGATCATGTGGAACTGCCAGGTGGGCGGTTTGCTGGTGGGGGCGACGGCCTGCCTGTACGACGGCAACCCGGCCTGGCCCGACTACACCACGCTGTGGCGTTTCGCTGGGGAAGTCGGCGTGACGTTTCTGGGTGCCGGTGCGGCGTTTTATGCGGCCTGCCAGAAAGCCGATGTCGAGCCGCGCGAGGTGGGCGCGCTGGGGCCGCTGCGCACCGTGGGTTCGACCGGCTCGCCACTGTCCCCGGAAAGCTACCAGTGGATTGCCAAGCATGTCGGGCGCGATGTCTGGATCAACCCGATCTCCGGCGGCACCGACTTCGCCGGGGCCTTCGTCGGCGGCGTGCCGACCCTGCCCGTTGTCGTGGGAGAAATGCAGGGGCGCTGCCTTGGGGCGCGCGTCGAGGCCTTCAGCGAGCAGGGCCAGCTGGTCGTGGACGAGGTGGGTGAGTTGGTCTGCACCGCGCCCATGCCGTCCATGCCCCTCTACTTCTGGAACGACCCCGGCAACCGGCGCTATCTGGACAGTTATTTCGACATGTACCCCGGCGTCTGGCGGCATGGCGACTGGCTTCGCATCACACCGCGCGGCGGCGCAATCATCTACGGTCGCAGCGACACCACCATCAACCGCCACGGCGTGCGCATGGGCACGAGCGACATCTACAGCGTGGTCGAGGCGCTGCCCGAAGTGCTCGACAGCCTGGTGGTCGACCTTGAATATCTGGGGCGCGAAAGCTACATGCCGATGTTCGTCGTGCTGCGTCCGGGCGTGGCGCTGGACGCGCCGCTGATCGGGCGCATCCAGAGCGCCATCCGCGCGGCCGCGTCGCCGCGCCATGTGCCGGACGCGGTGTTTGCCGTGGCCGAGGTGCCGCGCACGCTCACCGGCAAGAAGCTCGAACTGCCGATCAAGAAGCTGCTGCTCGGCCAGCCCATCGACAAAGTGGTCAACCGCGATGCACTGACCAACCCCGCCAGCCTGGACTGGTTTCTTGAATTTGCACGCGGGCATGCCACGCAGAGCCGCTGATTTCCCCCAACTTTTTTTCACGAGGAAACACCATGAGCGATCAGGAAGTCATTTACGAAGTCAAGAACTTTGTCGCCACCATCACCATCAACCGACCCAAGACGCTCAACGCGTTCACCGGCGATACGATCAAAGAGATGGAGCGGCTGCTGGCCCAGGCCGGCAATGATCCGAAGGTCGGCGTGATCGTGCTGACCGGTACGGGCGAGCGCGCCTTTTGCGTCGGCGGTGATGTCAACTGGGGAAAGGGCGACAGCAGCGGCAAGAGCGGCCTGCAGGACCTGGAATTCAACTTCAACCGCCAGATCGCCGAATGCCCAAAGCCCGTGATCGCGCGCGTCAACGGCTACGCGATTGGCGCCGGTCACCACATTGCCTATTTCTGTGACTTCACGATTGCCGCCGAGCACGCGATCTTTGGCCAGAACGGCCCGCGCGTCGGTTCACCGGCGGGTGGTTACATCGTCTCGCATTCGGCCAATGTGCTTGGCCACAAGCGTGCGCGCGAGCTGTGGATGCTGTGCCGCCGCTACAGCGCGAAGCAGGCGTTCGACTGGGGCCTGGCCAATTCGGTGGTGCCCATGGCCCAGCTCGACGAAGAAGTGCAGAAGTACTGCGACGAATTGCTGTCGCTGTCGCCGACCTGCCTGAAGATCGTCAAGTGTTCGTTCTACCACCACATGGCCCCGATCATGGGCAAGGACATGAACGACCTGATCCAGGAAGTGGCACCCAACTATTTCAGTACCGGCGAGCAGCAGGAAGGGGCCAGCGCCTTTCTTGAAAAACGCAAGCCCGACTTCAGCAAATTCCGCTAACCGGTAATCTTTGTCCTGCGCGGCTCAGCGGGGAACTTTTAGAGACTGAAAAATGATGAACCAAGAACGTTACCCCGAGTTGCGCGCCGCCCTGCGCGATCTTTTCAAACGCTTCCCCGACGAGTACTTTCGCAAGATTGACGATGCCCGTGCTTACCCCGAGGCGTGTGTGGACGCGCTGACCAGGGCCGGCTGGCTGGCGGTGATGATTCCGCAGGAGTACGGCGGAGCTGGCTTGGGTCTGGCCGAAGCCTCGGTGGTGATGGAAGAGGTCAACCGCTGCGGCGGCAATGCCGGCGCCTGTCACGGCCAGATGTACAACATGGGCACCTTGCTGCGCCATGGCTCGGATGAGCAGAAGCGCCTCTACCTGCCCAAAATTGCCAGCGGCGATCTGCGCCTGCAGTCCATGGGCGTGACCGAGCCAACCACAGGCACCGACACCACCAAAATCAAGACCACCGCGGTCAAGCAGGGCGACCGCTATGTGGTCAATGGCCAGAAGGTCTGGATCTCGCGGATTCAGCACTCCGACCTCATGATTTTGCTGGCACGCACCACCCCGCTCAAAGATGTGAAGCGCAAGTCAGAGGGCATGTCGATCTTCATCGTTGACCTGCACCAGGCCATTGGCCAGGGCATGACGGTGAACCCGATCCGCAACATGGTTAACCACGAGACCAATGAGCTGTTTTTTGACAACCTCGAAATCCCGGCCGAGAACCTGATCGGCGAGGAGGGCAAAGGTTTCAAGTACATCCTGGACGGACTGAACGCTGAGCGCACGCTGATTGCCGCCGAGTGCATTGGCGACGCCCGCTGGTTCGTCGAGCGCAGCGCCCGCTATGCCAGTGAGCGCCGCGTGTTTGACCGCCCGATCGGGCAGAACCAGGGCGTGCAGTTTCCCCTGGCCGAGGCACACATCGAGACCGAGGCCGCTGACCTGATGCGCTGGCGTGCCTGCGAGCTGTTTGACGCCCACCAACCGTGTGGCGCAGAGGCCAATATGGCCAAGTACCTGGCCGCCAAAGCCTCCTGGGAGGCGGCCAACACCGCCATTCAGACCCATGGCGGCTTTGGTTTCGCCTGCGAATACGACATCGAGCGCAAGTTCCGCGAAACCCGGCTGTACCAGGTGGCGCCGATCTCCACCAACCTGATCCTGAGCTACGTGGCCGAACACGTGCTGGATCTGCCCCGTTCATTCTGAAAGAAATTGCCATGCGTCCATTGGAAGGAATGCTGATCGTTACGCTGGAGCACGCGATTGCCGCGCCGTTCTGCACCCGCCAACTGGCCGACCTCGGCGCGCGCGTCATCAAGGTCGAGCGCCCGGGTGAGGGCGACTTCGCCCGCGCCTACGACAGCCGGGCCCACGGCTCGGCTTCCCACTTCGTCTGGTGCAACCGCTCCAAGGAAAGCCTGACGCTCGACCTCAAGCACCCAGATGCCCGCGCCGTGCTGCAAAAGCTGGTGGAGCGCGCCGACGTGCTGGTGCAGAATCTGGCGCCCGGTGCTGCCGCGCGCATGGGACTGGACCACGCCAGCCTGGCGCCGGTCAATCCGCGCATCGTGGTGTGCGACATCTCGGGCTACGGCGACGGCGGCCCCTACGCCGAGAAAAAAGCCTATGACCTGCTGATCCAGAGCGAGGCCGGTTTTGTCTCCGTCACGGGCACGCCCGAACAGCCCTCCAAGGCCGGCCTGTCGATTGCCGACATCGCCGCCGGCATGTACGCTTACAGCAGCGTGCTGGCCGCCTTGCTGGAGCGTGGGCGCACCGGGCGCGGCCAGCGGCTCGAAATCTCGATGCTCGAAGCCATGTCCGAATGGATGGGCTTCCCGCTCTATTACACGCTGGACGGCCAGCCGCCGCCGCCGCGTGCCGGCGCCTCGCACGCCGCCATTTACCCCTACGGCCCCTTTGCCTGCGGCGACGGCAAGCAAGTGGTGCTGGCGGTGCAGCACGACCGCGAATGGGCCACCTTCTGCAACCAGGTGTTGCAATTGCCCGAGCTGACCGCACAGTACCTGGGCAACGCCAACCGGCTGGCCCAGCGCGAGAAACTGCGCGGCATCATCGAAGGCGTCTGCGCCACCCTGACCGCGGCGCAACTGGTGGCGCGGCTGGATGCGGCGCAAATCGCCAATGGCCAGCTCAACGAGATGGCCGACCTGTGGAAGCACCCGCAACTCGCGGCGCGCGGGCGCTGGACCGAGATCGGCTCGCCCGGCGGCACGTTGCCGGCGCTGTACCCGCCGCACCACGTCAATGGCAGCGAGCCGCCGCCGCCCATGGGGCCGGTGCCTGCGCTGGGCCAGCACACCGAAGCCATCCTGACCGAGCTCGGCTACGGCGAGACTGACATTGCCCGGCTGCGTGCGGACAAAGCCATCTGACTGCGAGATCGATGCCATGACCCTGGATACAAACCCGAGCGCGACGCTGGCTGCCTTTGCCGCCGATCTGTCATTCGACACCATTCCGGCGCCGGTGCTGCGCCGCACCGAAGACCTGTTCCTCGACTGGTACGCCTCCGCGCTGGCGGGCAAGGGCGCCCGGCCGGTCGAGGCCATCGAAGCCTATGCCCGCACCATGGGGCCGGACTCGGGCCGCGCCGAGGTGCTGATCTCGCGCCGCACCACCTCGCCCCATTTCGCCGCGATGGTCAACGCGGCCGCCTCGCACTTCGCCGAGCAGGATGACGTCCACAACGGCTCGGTGTTTCATCCCGCGGCCGTCGTGTTCCCGGTGGCGCTGGCCATCGCGCAGGACATCGGTGCCAGCGGCCGCGAGTTCCTGGCCGCCGTGGTGGCGGGCTATGAAGTCGGCATTCGTGTGGGCGAGTTCCTGGGCCGCTCGCACTACCGCATCTTTCACACCACGGCCACCGCCGGCACGCTGGCCGCCGCCGCAGCGGCCGGACGGCTGCTCAAGCTCGATGCCGCCACCATGCTGCATGCCTTCGGCAGCGCCGGCACACAAGCCGCCGGACTGTGGGAGTTTTTGCGCGACGCCGCCGACTCCAAGCAGCTGCACACCGCGCACGCGGCATCCTGCGGTCTGACCTCGGCCTACCTGGCGCGAAGCGGTTTTACCGGCGCGCGCCAGATTCTGGAAGGCGCGCAGGGCATGGCCGCGGGCATGTCGAGCGACGCCGATCCGGCGCGCCTGACCGACCGCCTGGGCCAGCGCTGGGCCACGGCGGAAACCTCGTTCAAATACCACGCCTCGTGCCGCCACACCCACCCCAGCGCCGATGCGCTGCTGACGCTGATGCAGACGCACGGCGTGAAAGCCGACGACATCGAAAGCGTCACCACCCAGGTGCACCAGGGCGCCATCGACGTGCTGGGCCGCGTCACCGTGCCGGCCACCGTGCACCAGGCCAAGTTCTCGATGGGCACGGTGCTGGCGCTGGCGGCCGAATACGGCTTTGCCGGGCTGAATGAATTTGAAGCGCATTACCTCGCGCCGCGCGTGGCCGCCTTGCGCGACCGCGTGACCATGCAGCTCGACGCCGAGGTCGATCAGGCCTACCCGCAGCGCTGGATCGGCAAGGTGACGGTGACGACGCGCGATGGCCGCAGCTTGAGCGCGCGGGTCGATGAGCCCAAAGGCGACCCCGGCAACACACTGACGCGCGCCGAGATCGAAGACAAGGCGCAGCGCCTGGCAGCCTACGGCAAGGGGGCTACGCCTGCCGAGGTTCAGGCGCTGATCGCGCGCGTCTGGGCGGTGGCCGAGGCGCCGCGCATGGACCGCTGGTTGGAGGCACGCGCATGACAGCCCATACCTCTGGCCCAAAGGCTTTGCTGCATGCCTATCTTTTTGTGCCCGCCGACCGGCCCGAGCGCATTGCCAAGGCGCGCGCCAGCGGTGCCGACGCGGTGATTGTTGACCTGGAAGACGCAGTGGCCCCCGAGGCCAAAGTGCGCGCGCGCGAGGCGCTGGCGGCGCTGCTGGACGAGGCCGCGCCGCTGGTGGTGCGCATCAACGCCGCCGGCACGCCCTGGTTTGACGATGACCTGGAACTGTGCCGCCACCCCGGCGTGGCCGCCATCATGCTGCCCAAGGCCGAAGGCATCGACGCCGTTTGCACCGTGGTCGAGACCACCTACCAGGACGTGCTGCCCATCATCGAGTCGGCGCGCGGCCTGCATGAGATGGACAGCATCGCACGCGTGCCGGGCGTGATCCGGCTGGCCTTTGGCAGCGTCGATCTGGCGCTGGATCTGGGCATTGAGTGTGCGCCCGATGGCACGGAAATCGAGCTGCTGGCCTTCCGCTCCCAACTGGTGCTGGCTTCGCGGCTGGCCGGGCTGGCGGCGCCGGTGGATGGTGTCAGCACCGCCATCGACGACCTGCAACGCTTGCAGGCCGACACCGAACGCTCACGTCGACTCGGCTTTGGTGCCAAGCTGTGTATCCACCCGAAGCAGCTGGCCACCGTCCAGGCGGTGTTCACGCCGAGCCCTGAACGGCTTGACTGGGCGCGCCGCGTCTGCAAAGCATTTGAAACGGCGGGTGGTTCCGCCGTGGCCGTGGACGGCCAGATGGTCGACCTGCCGGTGGTGCAGCGCGCGCGCGCCGTGCTGCGCGACGCGGGTCTGAGCGCCTGATTTTTTAACCCACTCCAATCGACTGGAATTCCTTATGACTCGCAAAGCCAAACCCATCCGCTCCGACATTGCCTGGAGTACCCCCGACCGCATCGAGGTGCACGGCAAGAGTCTGCCTGACGAAATCCTCGGCCATCTCAACCTGGGTGATATGGCCTTCTTGCAGATCGTCGGGCGCATGCCAACGCAGCAGGAGTCCAACGTCTTCAACGCCATCGCGGTGACGCTGGTCGAGCACGGCATCACGCCCAGTGCGCTGGTCGCGCGACTGACCTACGCCGGTGCGCCCGAGTCGTTGCAGGCCGCAGTGGCGGCCGGATTGTGCGGCCTGGGCAGCGTGTTCGTCGGCAGCACCGAAGGCACCGCCAAAATGCTCTACGAGGCCCTGCCACCCGGAACGAAAGGGGCTGACCTGGAGCGCATCGCCATCGACACCGTGGCAGCCTTTCGTGCCCGCGGCCAGATCATCCCCGGCCTGGGACATCCGCTGCACAAGCCGGTCGATCCGCGCGCCCCGCGCCTGTTCCAGATCGCCAAGGACAATGGCTTTTCCGGCGACTACATCCGGCTCGAACAACTGATCTGCGCCGAGGCCGAGCGCGTCGCTGGCAAGTCGCTTCCCGTCAACGCGACCGGCGCCATCGGCGCCATCAGCTGCGAGCTCGGGCTACCATGGAAAATTGTGCGCGGCATCGGCGTCCTGGCGCGTGCCATAGGGCTGGTGGGACACATCCTGGAAGAGAGCAAGAACCCGATGGCGGTCGAGATCTGGCAGCGGGTCGAAGACGAGGCCACCCAGCACATCAGACCACAAGGCGCCTGAAGCGCTGTGGCTGGCCTTGCAGGCACGATGCGCCCGCGTCGACCTATCGATTGAATTTTGCTGGACACCACTGGAGTATTGCGCAATGAATGACACGATCCTGAGAGAAGAACCCATCCACTGGGTGCAATCACCCCCGCAGCCTGCCGAGGCATCGAGCGTGGGAACCTTGTCGGTCGAGGCCCGCCAGCAGGCCTGGCCGGTGGCCGAGGTGCAGGCCCTGCTGGACCTGTCATTCCCTGAGCTGATGCACCGCGCGCAGACCGTGCACCGCGAGCACCACGACCCCACCGAGATGGAGCTGGCCACGCGGCTGCACATCAGGACCGGCGGCGGGCAGGAGGCCTGCGGCTACGGCCAGGAGTCGGTGCACTAAGACCCCGGCGTGCCCGCCACCAAGATGACGGCGCCCGAGGAAGTGCGCGAGGCCGTGCTCGGCGCCAAGGCGGCCGGCGCCTCGCGCTTCTGCATGGGTGCCGCCTGGCGAGCGCCCAACGACCGCGACCTGGAAAAGGTCGAGGAGTTGGTGCGCGTGATCAAGGACGAGGGCCTGGAGGCCTGCTGCACCCTGGGCATGCTCACGGGCGACCAGGCGCAACGCCTCAAGGGTGCTGGTCTGGACTACTACAACCACAACCTGGACACCGCGCCCGAGCTGTACGGCGACATCATCACCACCCGCGACTACCAGGACCGGCTGGACACGCTGGGCCACGTGCGCGGGGCCGGCATCCACGTCTGCAGCGGCGGCATCGTGGGCATGGGCGAGTCCCGCGCCGGGCGCGCCGGCATCACCATGCCCAGGGCCAAGGTGCGCCTGTCGGCCGGGCGCCGGCAGATGGACGAATCGACCCAGGTGCTGTGCTTCCTGGCCGGCGCCAACTCCATCTTCTACGGTGACAAGCTGCTGGTGACCGGCAATCCCGACGTGGAAGCCGACCAGGACCTGCTGGCCCGCACGGGCATGCACACCACGCGGGCGCACGCCTGACCTTGGCCCTGTCGATGGCCGAGGCTCCCTCCGTTCAAGCAAATCCCCTATGTTCCGCACCCTGCTGAAATCCAAAATCCACCGCGCCATCGTCACCCACTGCGAGCTGCACTACGAAGGCTCTTGCGGCATCGACGAAGACCTGCTGGAGGCGAGCAACATCCGCCCCAACGAACAGGTTCACATCTGGAACGTCAACAACGGCGAACGGTTCATCACCTACGCCATCAGGTCGCCGCGCGGCAGCGGCATCATTTCGCTCAACGGCTCGGCCGCCCGGCGCGCCAGCGTGGGCGACCTGGTGATCATCGCGGCCTTCGGCATGGTGCACGAAGACAAGCTCGACGAGGCCGTGCCCCAGCTGGTGTTCCCCGACGCTGCCAACCGCATCGTCGAGATCCGCAGCGAGCCCGCAGGTCCGCAGGCCGGCGACCCGGTCATCCTGCCCCTGGGCGCCGAGCTTTGACGCAGCCCGTGTCGGCCAACGCCGTGGCGCCAGCGCAGCCCTGGTGGGTCAACCTGTTCGGCCACAACCACCCCGCGATCCGCGCCGCGCTGATCGACCAGCTGCACACACTGGGCCACGTGATGCTTGCAGGCTTCACCCACGGGCCAGTGGTTGAACTCTCCGAACGCCTGGCCGCGCGCACCGGCCTTGGCCACGCCTTCTACGGCAGCGACGGTGCTAGTGCCACGGAGTTCGCGCTGAAGATGAGCGCCCACCACTGGCGCAATGCGGGCCGGGCAGGCAAGTGCCGGTTTGTCAGTGTCGCCGGGGGCTACCACGGAGAGACGGTGGGCGCGCTGGCCGTGACCGACATCGCGCTGTTCCGTGAAGCCTACGCGCCGCTGGTGCGCATGGCCGCCACCGTGCCCAGCCCCGACGCCAGGCAGGCCGCGCCCGGCGACACCCCGGCCGACGTGGCCGAGGGGGCCGCCGCCTCACTGGGCGACTGGCTGGCCGAACACGCGCACGAGACCGCTGCGGTGATCATCGAGCCGCTGATCCAGTGCGCCGCCGGCAAGGCCATGCACGACCCGCTGTACCTGAAATGTGAAACGCGCGCGTGAGCTTTGCGACCGGCACCAGGTGCACCTGGTGCTCGACGAAATCGCGGTCGGCTTCGGCCGCACCGGCACACTGTTCGCGCACGAGCAGGCGGGCATCCGCCCCGACTTTCTCTGCCTCTCCAAGGGCCTGACCGGCGGCACGCTGCCACTGTCGGTGGTGCTCACCACCGACGCGGTCTATGCCGCCTTCTACGACGACGAGGTGGCGCGCGGCTTCCTGCATTCGCACAGCTACACCTGCAACCCGCTGGCCTGCCGCGCCGCGCTGGCCACGCTGGACCTCTTCGCGCAGACCGACGCGCTGCGCCAGAACCTGGGCACCAGCGAGCGGCTGGCCGCGCAGTTCGCGCCGATCTCCAAGCACCCGCGTGTGCGCTTCGATCGACGCAAGGGCATGGTCTTCGCGTGGCACGTGCTCAGCACGCCTGCCCGACTTCGGCCGCCGCTATGCCTGCCGCGCGCTGGCGCAGGGGCTGCTGCTGCACCCCATCGGCCACACGATCTACGCCATCTTATCGACGATGCCCTGGTGCGACAGTAGTGGTCACGCCACCTCCAAATCCACCATCGCCTCGATGCACAGGTTGCGTTCGTACAGCAGCAACGCGCGGATCGCGCGCAGCCTGACCGCCAGGCACGAGGCGTCGGGAGCAAAAGCCAGCTCTTCGGTCAGCGCCGAGGTGCTGTCTGCCAGGGCCTCACGATGCCGCCCCGCCTTGAACAGCAAGGCGGAAAAGATCACCCGCACCCACATGTGGCCGAAAGGCGAAGGAGCCTCCCCGAACTTCACTTGCACCTCGCGCAAGGACTGGGGGGCCACGGTGAAACGTCAATTGCATTTGTGCGCATAGGCCAGAACCGTTTGTGCGGCGCCATAGTGGAATGGGTCCTGATCTTGTGGTCCTGCCGGCCACTGGCGCACAAAGACCTGGCATAGCGGCGCAAAAAAGCATCATGGGACGACGACGTTGTCCAAGGGCCTGCAACAACGCCAGCAAGCCGCTCTCGACCACCGCCGCCGCGTCAATGGCCCCCATCGCGACCGGCTCCGACGGGCCTCCGATCGCATTCAACAAGGAGCGAACAAAGAACACCTGGTCGCGCCAGAAAGCATCGAGTCCCACCCACACGGGGTCTGCGTCTTTGCAAGCGCGAAACCATCCGCCCATCAATGTCGTCTTGCCATAGCCGACCGGCGCAACGATGGCCACGATCCGTTCATGCATGGACAAGGGCGCAATCGCCCGCCGCGCCACTGTGGCCGTCGTCAGGTCAGGAGGAGCCCCCTCGACTGCCGCCTGGGAGGACGGCGCAGCAACAAGCTGCGGCCACCGAAATCCCGCGTTGGGTTGGGTCATGTCCTCAGACACTCAGAAGGCGCACGACGACGCTGCCTCACGCTGGAGGTCCGGCCGCCCGGAATCGCGGCAGCGACACACCACCACCGACGGGTTCGCAAACCAACTCGACAGCCATGTCGAAAGTGACTGCTGAAGGGTCTGCGCCGATGAAGGAGCTGATCATCCGCGGACCTTCTTCGAGTTCGACCAGCAGCACCGCATAGGGCGTGTCCTGTTTGAAAGCCGGGCCGGGCGCCCGGTGAACCACGCTGAACGAATGCACCTTGGCGCGACCGCTGGCGGCCCGGTGCTCTAGGCGCTCGCTACCGCACTCACGGCAGATCGCCTGTTGGTAGAGCTGCACGTGGCCGCACGCTGGGCAGTGCTGCAGCAGCAGCTTGCCCTCCTGAATGCCGCGCCAATAGATGTCCGAATCTGCATCTGGCATCGGCTGTGGCTTGAGGTGGGCGTCTTTGAGGTTGATCACAGCGTGGCCTCCGTTCCCAGGATGGTGGTGGCGTTGGTCGCAAAACCGGCGCCCAGGCTGTGCACCAGGCCAAGTTCAGCGCCCGCGACCTGGCGTTCACCGCAGCTTCCGCGCAGCTGGTTGACGACCTCGTAGAAATGAAACAGCGAACCCGGCATGCCCGAGTGCGCAAACGACAGCAGGCCTCCATGGGTGTTGCAGGGGATGGCGCCGCCGTAGGTGATCTGCCCGTCTTCGACGAAGCGCCCACCTTCGCCCTTGGGGCAGAAGCCGAGGTCCTCCAGCATCATGATCACCGTGCCGGTGAAGCAGTCATAGATCCCGGCCACGTCGATGTCCTTGGGCCCGCAGCCGGCCATGGCGTAGGCCTTGGCGCTCGACTGCACCGCGCCCGTGGTGGTCAGCGAGGGCATCAAGAAGATGTGCTCGTGCGTGTAGCATTCGCCGCCGCCGAGGATGTAGATGGGCTTGGCAATTCCCAGCGCCCTGGCGCGCTCGGTCGAGGTGACGATGAAAGCTGCTGCGCCGTCGGAGATGAGCGAGCAGTCGAGCTTGTGGTAGGGCGTTGTCACCCAGCCGGAATTCAGCACGTCATCGACGCTCAGCGGATCGGTCATCTGCGCCCCCGGCGTGCGGCGTGCGTGTTCGCGGTGGATCACCGCCACCTTGGCAAATTGCTCGGAGGTGGTGCCGAACTCCTTCATGTGGCGATGCGCTGTCATGGCGAAGGTGTTGGCCACGGGAATGCCGAATGGCATTTCGTATTGCTGGTCCCGGCTTTCGGTCATCGAGCGCAGGGCCAGGTCGGGCGACAGACCAGTCAGCAAGCTGTCGCCGCCCACCACCAGAACGGTCTCGGCCAGGCCGCCAGCAATGGCGGCGGCGGCGATGTTGAACAGGGTGGCCGCCGTGGCGCCGGAGACCTGCATCGTGTTGGAGAACGTCGGCTGGATGCCGAGGTACTCACTGAAGGCTACGCTGAATCGGTGAAACGGCGAGGCGAAGGCGGAGCTGGAAAGCACGCCATCGACCTCGTGCTTGCCGATGCCGGCATCGGCAAGCGCCTTGCCTGCTGCGTCGGCGGCCAGCGCGAGCGCGCTCTTGCCCGGCACGCGGCCGACGGCCGAAATGCCGGCGCCGATGATCGCGGTTTCACCGCGGAGACTGCGCGGCGATGAGTTCGTTTGAGGGGTCATGATTGAGTGTCCAGAGTTGGAGGTCACGCCCCCGAAGCATGCACGCGTTGTCGCAATTGCGCCTTCAAAATTTTCCCCACCGGGTTGCGCGGGATGATGTCAAGGTACTCAATATGCTCGGGCAGCTTGTAGACCGCCACGCCAATTTGTTTCAAGTGGTCAACGATATCTTCCAGCGTCGGCAGCCGGGCCTTGTCCTTGGGCACGACGTAGATACAGGTCTTCTCGCCCATGATTTCGTCGGGCACCGCCACCGCTGCTACCTCTTGCACACCGGGGTGGGTGAGTACCAGGTTCTCGACCTCGGCGGCGCTTATATTGAAACCACCACGAATGATGATGTCCTTCTTGCGGTCAAAAAAGCCGATGTGGCGTTCATCGCGCACGATGAAAAAATCACCGGTGCGAAAGAAACCGTCGGCCGTGAACGAATTCTGCGCGAGGTCTGGCCGCCGGTAGTAGCCGGCAAACACGTTGGGTCCGCGATAGACCAACTCGCCCACCTCGCCTGGCCGCGTGCATTCTTGGTCTTGCTCGTCAAGCAGCTTGGCTTGTACGCCTTCCATTGTCGACGGCCATTCAAGTCCCGGCTTGCCCCACCAGGGAAAATGTTCCGATCGCATAGCGAAGTCCGGCACGTCAACCGGGCCGCCAACCAAGCCTGTGCCCTCGGTCTGCCCCCACAGGTTGCAGATCTCGATGTTCCAGCGGCGCTTGAACTCCTCCATGCTCCAGCGCGAGGGCGGCGCTGAGCCTGTGGCGATTGAGCGGATGGATGACAAATCGAGGCTGTCGACATTGGGCAGCTTGAGGATCATGTTCAGGATTGCAGGCACCAGAATCGTGAACTGAACCTTTTCCGTGAGTATTTGCTTGAGGAACAGTTCGACATTGAGCGGATGGTGCAGCAGCAGCGTGCCACGCGCTGCCAGCCAGCTCAGCCAAGCCACGGCACCCGTCATGTTGACCATCGGTGCTGGTGCCAGTACACGGTCACCCTCTTGAATGCCCGCCGTATTGGGCACCAGCCGCATCTGGTAAAGCCAGTTGTTGTGCGACATCGGACAGCCCTTGGCATGTGATTCAGTACCCGAGGACCAGCACAGGCTGAAAATATCGTTGGCACTGACGCTGACAGCGTCCAGCAGGGCCTGGTCTGGTGCCTGTGCGGCCAAAGCGGTGACGTCTTCAATCGCCACGGTGGCGTAGCCTAGCTTGGCAGCCATCGAAATGTGGTCGAAGCCCTTGAAATTTTTTACGCCGATGTAGAGCTGCGCCTGACTGGCCTCTGCGACGTTGCGCAACTCGGTTTCGCGCCACTGCATGGCCACCGGAGACAGCACGCCTCCGGCGCGGGACACAGCAAAGTACAACGCAATCAACTCCCAGACATTGGGTAACTGCGCAACCACAACATCGTCTTTTTTAAGTCCACGGCGAATCAGCCCGGTGGCAATCGCGTCGACGGCTTTGCCGAACTCGCTCCAAGTTACCGAGGTGGCGGGCGTGCCGATGAGCGCCTCACGGTCTGGTGTATCGACGATGGCCACTCGTTGCGGAACATCGACAACATGTGCCGCAACCACATCAAGCAGGGTGCGGCCCCCCCAAAGTTTGGCGGCAGTGTAGTGTTCAATCGTAGAAGGCGAATGCAGGATCATGAGTAGTTTCTTCAGAAAATTTTGATTAAATCAACGAAAAGCTTTGGTCAGCTCTGGGGATCGAAACCATGGAAGCTGGCAAACGCCTCCACATCGGTTCGTTCGGTAATGAAGGCATTCTCCGGGGCCGACAGATCCTCGTGCCCGAGGGCGATGCCGCAGGCGAGGATTTCGTGGTCACTGATCGGCAACTGGGCGCGCGCCACCTTGTGGAACCAGGCAAACGCGGCCTGCGCACAGGTGTGCAGTCCCTGCGCGCGCGCGGCCACCAGAATGTTCTGGATGAACATGCCCAGGTCCATGAAGCTGCCAGTGTTCAAACGGCGGTCGAGCGTGACGAGCAGCCCCACCGGCGCGTCGAAGAACGTGTAGTTGCGCAGCATCTGGCGCTCGCGTGCCGCCGCGTCGTCGCGGGCGATGCCCAGGCTGGCATACAAACCGAAACCGCAGCGACGCCGGCGCTCCAGATAAGGCTCGACCCAGGTCGTGGGGTAATACGCGTACTCGGGCTGATGCCGGTCAGGCTCGTGCGTGGCCGCCTCAATGAAGGCATCACACAGGCGCTGCCGGGCCTCACCCGCCACCGCATACACCTTCCACGGCTGCACGTTGTTGCCACTCGGGGCACGCGCCGCCACGCTCAGAATGTGCTGCACCACCGAGGAAGGAACGGAGGCAGGTAGAAACCGCCTGACCGATTTTCGGCTGCGAATCGCTTCGTCGACATGCACGGATAGACCGCCTTTCTGACTACGTAGAGCTGCGGAGAAGAAACGACGCGGTGAGACTGCACCGCTGGACTCCAATACGACGTTCGGATAGGATTGCCACATGAATTCTACCAAACAACCGTTTGATTGGGCGCCTTCCCCTGAACTGATGGCGCAGTCCAACCTGACCGCTTTTTTGCACAAAGTGGGCGAGTCCGACTTCGAAAACTTGAGTGCCCGTGCCGACGCCGATCCGGCCTGGCTGATGCAAGAGGTGTTCGAGTTCTGCGACTTCCGCTTCTACCAGCCCTACACGCAGATGCTTGACACCTCGCGCGGCATCGAATGGGCACGCTGGTGCATCGGCGGCACCACCAACATCGTGCTGAACTGCCTGGAACGGCACCGCGGAACGCCGGTGTGGGACCAGCCTTTCCTGGTGTGGGAGGGCGAAGACCCGAAAAACCGCAAGTCCTTGAGCTACCGCGAATTTGACGCCGAAGTCTGCCGCCTGGCCGGAGCGCTGCAGTCGCTGGGCATCGGCCAGGGCGACCGGGTCGGCCTGTACCTGCCCAATCTGCCGGAGACCTTTGTCGCATTCTTTGCCGTACTGAAAATTGGCGCCGTGTTGATGCCGCTGTTCTCCGGCTTCGGGCCGCAGCCCATTGTCGCCCGCCTGAACGACGGCGAGGCCAAGGCGGTGCTGACGGTGGACGGCACCTGGCGGCGCGGCACGCCCGGCGTAATGAAGTCGGTGCTGGACGAAGCACTTGCCGAGGTGCCCAGCGTGCAGCACGTGGTGGTGCTGCGCCACCTGGGCGACGCCGCCCCCTGCCCGATGACGCCGGGACGCGACCACGACTGGGCCAGCCTGGTCGCCGGCCAGCCTCACGACATGCCGACCGCCGAGATGGCCGCCGACGCGCCCGCCGTGCTGCTCTACACCTCTGGCACCACCGGCAAGCCCAAGGGCTGCGTCTGGACGCACGTCGGCTTCCTGGGCTCGATGGTCACGCGCGACATGCACATCTGTGCCGATTTCAAGTCGAGCGACCGTTTCTTCTTCATGAGCGACATGGGCTGGATGGTGGGCGCCATGTGCGCCTGCATTCCGAGCTATTTCGGCGGCAGCCTGCTGGTGGCCGAAGGCACGCCCGACTTCCCCGACACGGGCCGCTTCTGGCGCCTGGTGCAAGATCACAAAGTCACCTACCTGGGTGTCGCGCCCACGCTGATCCGCAGCCTGATGCGCTACGGCGACGAAGAAGTCCAGCGCTACGACTTGTCTTCGCTGCGCATCACCTGCTCCGGCGGCGAGGCCTGGACCGAGGCGCCCTGGCGCTGGTTCTTCAAGCACATCTGCAAAGAGAAATTGCCGTTCCTCAACATCGTCGGCGGCACCGAGGTGGGCGGCTGCAACTTCACCGGCACCCTGCACCATCCCTTGCGGCCAGGCTCGTTCGGCGCGCGCGGGCTCGGCGCCGGGGTTGACATCGTCGATGAAAGCGGCGAGCCGGTCGGCGCGGGCCAGGTCGGCGAGCTGGTGCTGCGCAACCCCAACATCGGCTTCACCAAGAGCCTGTGGCGCGACGACGAACGCTACCTCGACAGCTACTGGCGCACCATTGCGGGCGTCTGGGTGCATGGCGACTTTGCGATGCGCGATGCGGACGGCCTGTTCTACATCCTCGGACGCAGCGACGACACGATTAAGGTCTCAGGCAAGCGCACCGGCCCGTCGGAGATCGAAACCCTGCTCACCGGCACCGGCAAGGTGTCAGAGGCGGCGGTGATCGGCGTGCCCGACGAGATCAAGGGCTCGGCCATCGTCTGCGTCTGCGTGCCGATGCCCGGCGTGGCGGCGGACGCGGCGCTGAAGGCCGAACTGTCGCAGGCGGTCGTCCATGGCATGGGCGCCTCCTACCGCCCCCGGCAGGTGCTGCTGGTCAGCGACCTGCCCAAGACGCGCAACATGAAGATCATGCGCCGCGTGGTGCGGGCGTTGTACAAGGGCGACAGTCCGGGCGACTTGTCGTCGCTGGTCAACCCGGAAACGGTGGCCGAGCTGCAGGGCAAACTTGCAAAAGCTTGAGCCTGGTTGTGCGCCATATCCTGCCCTGACGGGCAGGATGTGGCCCCGGATTTTTCACGCCTCTGGCGATGTCGCCGCAGTATGCGACGCCGTCAGCAAATCGCAAACCACCTGCAGTTCCTCGTCGTCACGCGGCCCATAGACCATCACGATGTTCCCGGGCAGGCCATATTGACCCGCCAGCGGATGCAACTCCGCCCAGCCGTTTTCGATGACCTGGGGAACGATCTCGGGCGGCAAGGTCATGTGCAGACTGCCGTCACTGGGCGGGTGGATGTGGGCGAACTCCTTGCCGAACATGAAGGCGCCGAAGGACTGGCATCCGCATCGCGGTAAATAAAAGGCACGCGCTCCGGGAACAGACACCTGGCTCGGACCAACTTCCACGCTGCCCAGGGACTGCCCCCTCTCGAAAACCAGCTCTTGCAGTTCTACCGGCGCATTCTGTTCAAGCTGCGTGTGCGGGTCGCTTGGCGTCGTTTGTGGGCGAGCGCCACGGCGCTGATGGCTGAGATAACTTGTCATGCGGTTCTCCGTCTTCGCACTTCATCGTTTGTTGCTGTACACCTGCCGCGAGGGTAACCGGCAACACCCCTCCGGCGACAAGCGCCTACCGGCCCAGCAAGCCACCGCCACTCAGACCCCGCCTTCCTGGCCGAACCTGAAGCTGGAGACGGTGACGCCGCCAAAGAAGCCTTCCTCGTGGTACACGCACACGGTTTCATCATGCCCGGCGGCACCCACCGCCACCATCAGGGGCAGCAGATGGTCTTCTTGCGGATGGGCCACGCGGGCGGCCGGCGCGTCTTGCCAGTCGATCAGCCGCTGCTCACGCTGGTGCGGCTCGGTGGTGATCAAGGTCTGCTGCAGCCAGTCGTCGAATTGCATTGACGGCCCTGCGGCGGACGGCCCCATGCGGCGCGTGTTGTCGTAGCTCAGCCCGCTGCCGACGATCAGCACGCCCTGCTCGCGCAGCGGCGCCAGGGCACGGCCGACGGCCAAATGCTCTGCCGGGTCATAGCCCGCGCGCAGTGACAGTTGCACGACCGGCACATCGGCCAGCGGGTACATCACCACCAGCGGCGCGAAGCTGCCGTGATCGAACCCGCGCTGGGCATCGAGCCGCGCCGAGAACCCTGCGCTCTGGATCAACTGCCGCGCCTGCTCGGCCAGCGCTGGCAGGCCCGGAGCCAGGTACTGGACATGGTAGGTATGCTCGGGGAAGCCAGCGTAGTCGTAAACCATGGGAGGCCGTTCGGCGGCCATCACGGTGAACTCGCGCTCCTCCCAATGGGCGGAGATCACGAGCACCGCCTTCGGTCGCTCGCCGAGCTGGCGCGGCATGTCCCGCAGGGACTGCGCCAGACGGTCGTACATGCCGTTGGACTGCGCCATCATGTATCGCCAGGGCCCACCGCCGTGTGAGATGAAGTAGGTCGGCAATCGCTCCGTTGTCACGGGCATGGTCCGCTCTTACAGAGCTTTATGCGTGCCGTCGCAAAGCGCGCCGTTCTTGCTTTGCTTGCAGCCGCAAAAATAGACAGTCTTGCTTTCGTCGGCGCTGTAGTTGGTCGGCACGAACTCGCCGCCCTTGTGGCTGCCGTCGCAGAACGGCTGCGATTTGCTGAGACCGCAAGGCACACCAGTAGTAGTCCTTGCCTTTTTCCACGTCGATTGCGAACGGCGTGGTGGCGGCGATATGCGGCTTACTCATGTTGAGCTCCTGAGGATGATTAAGAAGTGATACGGCATTGGTTGAAGGCATCAACGAAAGCGCGGCTGATGGGCAGCCTCTTTGAGACTGGATGTCTACCCGACTGACCATGAGGAATAGCTTAATGTTTAATTTTGGTTAATCAATAGCTGTATTATTAACACATCATTTCCTCACAAGAAACCATAAATGGATCGTCTGACCAGCCTTCGCGTTTTCAGGGAAGTGGTCGAGGCTGGCAGCTTTTCCCGCGCCGCGGCGCGCCTCACCATGTCCGCTCCGATGGCCAGCAAGCATGTCGCCCAGCTCGAACGAGACCTCGGTGCGAGGTTGCTGCACAGGACCAGCCGCAAGCTCAGCCTGACGGAGGCCGGCGCGATGTACTACGCACAATGCCGCGAGGCGCTCGACACGCTGCAGGCTGCCGAAGCGGCGCTTCGGCAAAGCGCGCAGGCACCACGCGGACAATTGAAAATCAGCGCGCCCGTCTGGTGTGCAAACCGGCATTTCGCCAGCGTACTGGCGGCCTACCGCAACACCTATCCGGAGGTGCTGGTCGACATGCGACTGGAGAACCGCAAGATCGACCTGGTCGCCGACGGCTACGACCTCGCGCTGCGCGCCACGCGCGAACTGTCCCCGGCGCTGATTGCACGGCCGATTTGTCCCGTGCAGTTCCACCTGGTCGCAACCCCGGCTTACCTGAAGCGCGAAGGCTCTCCGCGCAGGCCCTCCGATCTGGTCAGGTGCAGCGCCGTGGTACCCAACTACGTGAACCTCGATGGCCTCGAAATGCAGGGACCTGCCGGCAAGGCGCGGATCAAGCTGAATGCGGTGATGCGCTCGGACGACAGCACGCTCACCTATCACGCGATGCACGCCGGCATGGGCATGGCGTTCCTCCCCGAATGGACGGTCGACGACGATCTGGCCGCGGGCTGCCTCGCGCGCGTGCTGCCGACCTACACGGTGCCCCCTTTCACGCTGTATGCGGTTTACACGAATCGGCAGTACGTGACACCCAAGCTGAGAACCTTCATCGACTTCTTCAGTGAAGCGCTTGGCGGGGGCAAGTCGTTAGCGCAACAGCCGGATCGATGAACCGAAACTGTTGCAAGCCCCGGGTGTCGATCACTTCGCCGCTGATCGTGGGCACAAAAGCGGCGGCTAAACAGACCGCACAAAATCAACGATGGACACATCGGCAGAAAGCACGCGCTGGCCGATCAACACATTCCAGTGCGCCTCCGAGCCATGCGCCATGCGCCACTCGTGCAGGCGCCGGGTCAGCAATTGCAGGTCGTATTCTTCCGCAATACCGATAGCGCCGTGCAGTGCATGCGCGATGGAGGCGACCAGAACCGCCGCCTCACTGGTGCGGGACTTGGCCATCGCTGCGGCGAGCAGGGACGGTGCCGCAGCGTCGGTGTGGAAGGCCGCTTCGGCTGCCATCGAGGCAGCAGCCACATGTTCGGCCATGACGCTCAACTGGTGCTGCACCGCCTGGAACTTGCCCAGGGTTTTGCCGAACTGGATGCGGTCATTGCAGTGTTTCAGTGTCATTTCGAACACACGGGTCATGGCCCCGCTGAGCACGGCGGCGTGCAAGGCCGCCGCGAACGTCGGCAGCAGCGGGCCAGCGCCGGGCACGTGCGTCGCGACGCGCGCATCGGACCAGCGCAGGGTGGCCGTCAGGCTCCCGTGCACGCCGCTTGCTTCACGCTGCGCCGCTGCGCAGTGCAGCAGCAACAAGGCATCACCATCTTGGGCCAGCACGAAATCCGCCAGCATGCCGTAAGGTGTGAAAGAGCACACGATAGCGCCACCGGCCTCGCGCCGCAACGCAGCGCCCAGCGTAATCATGCCGCTGGGCATCGCAAACTGCGACCCCAGCAGCGCTCGCGCCACAATCGTCTGCGCCACCGGCACCGGCACCGTGTAGCGGCCGAAGCTGCACAGTATCGGGAACAGATCGGCCAGCGGGAGGCCGGCACCGCCAGCGTCCTCGGACGCCAGCAGTTCGAGGAAGCCGGCACCTTGCAGCGCCTGCCACAGCTTAAGCGGCGAGCCGCCCGCTTCAATCGCGCGCACCACGGCGGGCGTGCACTGGTCCTGGAGGATATCTTCAATCGCTTGTGCAAACATGGAATGCTTTCTTTTTCAGCGCAGACCCAGACCGCGCGCGATCATGCCGCGCAGGATCTCGCGCGTGCCGCCGCGCAGGGAATAGGTGGGCGCCATCTGGCTCACATAAGCCACGGCGCGGTACAACTCGGCATCGACCAGGGCGTCCGGGTCCATGGCGAGGGCGGCTTCGATCACAGAGGGAATGCTCTGCTCGAATTCGGTGCCAATGTCCTTGACCAGGGCCGCTTCGACCAACGGGCTGTCCCCGTTGACGAGCTTGGCCGTGACGGCGATCGACATGTTGCGCAGCGTGGCCAGGTGCGTGGCGAAACGCCCGATGGTGGCGGCATGGACCGAGACCGCCGGTGTCTTGCGCAGGCAGGTGATCCAGTGCTCCAGCAGCACGATGCTGGAGTACACCCGCTCCGGGCCGCTGCGCTCGAAGGCCAGTTCGGCATTGACTTGCGCCCAGCCGCTGCCTTCATGGCCGATCAACGCGTCGTCGGTCAGCAGCACGTTGTCGAAGAACACTTCGGAAAAATGTGCATCACCCGCCAGGTCACGGATCGGGCGCACCGTCACGCCGGGCAATGCCAGATCGACAATGAACTGCGACAAGCCTTTTTGCCGGTCCTGCGGCTCGCCCGACGAGCGCACCAGCGCGATCATGTAGTGGCAGTGCTGCGCGTTGGTGGTCCATATCTTGCGGCCGTTCAGCCGCCAGCCGCTTGAACCGTCAATTTGGCAGCGCGTGGCCCGCGTGCCGACGCTGGCGAGGTCGGAGCCGGCATTGGGCTCACTCATGCCGATGCAGAAAAACGCCTCGGCGGCGCAGATTTTCGGCAGGTAGAACTGGCGTTGCGCCTCCGTGCCGAACTTGAGGATCAAGGGCCCGCTCTGGCGGTCGGCGATCCAGTGCGCGGAAACCGGGGCGCCGGCGGCCAGCAGTTCTTCCACCAGCACGAAGCGCGAGAAGGCGTCCAGGCTGGCGCCACCGTATTGCGCCGGCAAGGTCACGCCGACCCAGCCCCGTGCGGCCAGCTTCTTGCTGAAAGCGGCATTGAAACCCATCCATGAACGGGCCCGGATGTCGGCGGGCATTGGCTCAAAACTGGATTGGAGAAAGGCCTTCACCTCGGCGCGAAATGAATTCGTCCTGGCGGGCAGGGCGGCGAACCCGGAAGCGGACAGCAAGTTGGTCAAGAAATTTTCCTCCGAGGGGTTCATTCACCGCCGAGTTGAGGCGCCGCCCCAGGCGATACATCAGATCGGGCTGCGCTCCACCAGCTGGGCGGAAATGATCAGGCGCTGCAATTCGTTGGTGCCCTCGCCGATGCACAGCAGCGGCGCATCGCGGTAGTAGCGCTCGACATTCATTTCCTTCGAGTAGCCATAAGCCCCGTGGATGCGCAAGGCCTCCATCGAGTTCTCGACCGCCGCCTCGCTGGCGAACAGCTTGGCCATGCCGGCTTCCATGTCGCAACGCTGGCCGGCGTCATAAGCCCGCGCGGCCTGTTCAACCAGCAGACGCGCCGCCTCCGCCCGGGTGGCCATGTCGGCCAGCTTGAGTTGGATCGCCTGGTGGTCGCAGATCGGCTTGCCGAAGGTGCGACGCAGTTGGGCATAGGCTACCGACTCCTCCAGGCAGGCGCGCGCCACACCCACGCCGCGCGCAGCCACATTGATGCGCCCAAGTTCCAGTCCGCCCATCACGTGCTTGAAACCCTGTCCCTCCACGCCACCGACCAAGTTGGCGGCCGGCACGCGAAAGTTGTCGAACACCAGCTCGGCGCTGTCGATGCCCTTGTAGCCGAGCTTTTCCAGCTTCTTGGTGGACGTGAAGCCCGGGCCCTTCTCGCAGATGAACAGGCTCATGCCGCGATGGCGCGGTTGCGCTTCGGGGTCGGTCTTGACCAGCACGGCAAAGACCTGGCCATGGATGCCGTTGGATATCCAGGTCTTGGTGCCGTTGATAACGTAATGGTCGCCGTCGCGGCGCGCCACCGTGCGCACCGCCTGCAAGTCGGTGCCGCAATCGGGCTCGGTCAGCGCCAACCCGCCGCTCAGTTCGCCGCTGGCAAAGCGCGGCAAAAAATGCTGGCGCTGCGCCACGGTGCCGTTGCGCTGCACGCAGGCGGCCATTATGAGGTGCGAGTTGATGATGCCCGACACCGACATCCAGACCCGCGCGATGCGCTCCACCACCTTGGCATAGGTGCTGGCCGACAGGCCCAGGCCGCCGTACTCCTCGCGGATGATGCAGCCGAACAGGCCCATCTCGCGCATGCCGGCCACAATGTCGGCCGGCCATTCGTCGGCATGCTCGAGCCGCTGCGCCACCGGCTTGATCTCGCGGTCCACAAAGCGTTCGACGGCGTCGAGCACCATATTTTCTTTTTCGGCATCAAAGGCCACGGACTGGCTGGTCGTCATCAGAGGGTTCCGGAAGTGTTGGAATGGGTCAGGGTCTGCGCCAGGACGGCGGCATCTGGGGCGCGGTCGGCTGTCAGCAGCGCGTCGAGCAGGCGTAGCGCCTGCTCGCGCGGCAAGGTCAGTAGCGCATTGCCCATGAATTTGGCTTCGATGTCAGCGGCCGTGATGGGGCGCCCCGGCGCGCCGCGGTGCGCGGCCTCGCGGTGGCGCAGCTCGCGCCCATCGTGCGTGCGCACGCGCAGCTCGCCGGAAAAGAAGGTGGGGTAATCGGCATCGGGGTCGGCCGCGTGTTCGATGCGGTCAGCCAGCGCCTGCACCTGCGGGTCGCTCAGGTTGGCGGCATCCAGTTCGGCCAGCCCCAGCTCGCCGCGCAGCAGGGCCAGCGCGACCAGATGGTGAATGCTGAACTGCGATTCATAGACGTTGGCCGGTCGCCGCTTGGCCGCCACCGGCTCGCACACCACCGGGTGCACCCCTTGCGGCAGCAGCACCTGTACCGAAGCGATCTCGTCAGTGCGCAGACCGGCCGCGCGCAGCGCCAGCGCGGCATCGATGCTGGCGTGCGTGAAGTGGCAGGTTGGATACAACTTGACCGCCACATCCATCAGTTCCCAGCGCTCGCCCAGGCCGCGCGCGCACAAGGACAAATCGGCGTTTAGGCCGCGCGCGGCCAGGTGACTGGCGTACAGACCAAAGCGGCCTTCATAGGGCTGCGACGGGCCGCGGAATCCGGCACCGGCCAACGCCGTGGCGGTCAGCCCGCTGACACCGGCCCAGCCCGAGTGCATGCGCTTGGTCCAGGCGCCGTCGCTCAGAAATTCCATGCTGCCTGATGCCATCGACAGCACCACGCCTTGCGCGTGCTCAAGGCCCGCCTGATCCAGTCCCATCAGCTTGCCGGCCGCCAGTGCGCACCCAAAAGCCCCCACCAGGCCAGTCGGGTGAAAGCCCACGTCGTGGAAGCGTCCCTGGGCCGCTGCACCCAGACGTGCCGCCACCTCGATCGCCAGCACATAGGTCATGATCATCTCGGCCCCGCTGGCATGCCGCTGCGCCGCCAGACCCAGCGCCAGCGGAAAGGCGCTGGCGCTGGGGTGGGTGATCGCGCCGGGGTGGGTGTCGTCGAAATCCAGCCCGTGGACCAGGATGCCATTCATCAGCACCGCATCGCGCAGCGGCAGGGGGGCAAAGGCACCCATGACGGCGCTGTCACCCGCACCGCCCAGGGCGTGCAAGCCGCGGTAAGCGCAGTGCGCGAAGTCGTGCTGGGACGAAGCCAAGGCGATGCCCAGTGCGTCGAGCATCAGCAGCTTGGCCTGTTCGACCACGGCTGCGGGCAGCATGTCTGGCGTCAGGCCGTGCGCGAAGGCGGCCAGTTGGGCGGCGATGCTGGGGGCAGGGAGGGTTGTCGTGTCGGCTGGCATGTGGAATAACCTTACTTGTATTCTTCGTATCACTCAGAGTGTGCCAAGCGCAGCAAGAGACTGGGCGTATTGCTTCTGCTGGTCCTGACCGCGGTTGACGCTGCCCCCGACCGGCCGCAGCAAGCCGTCGCGCAGGCCGTAGACCAACCCGTGCACCTCGACTTGCTGCCCGCACTCCCAGGCGCGGCGCAGGATGGTGGTGCGGCACACGTTGCTGACCTGCTCGATCACGTTCATCTCGCAAAGCCGCGCTGCGCGCTCGTCAACGCTGGTAATGCCGTCGAACCGATCAGCGTGTTTGCGCGCCACGTCCTCCAGATGGCGCAGCCAGTTCTTGGCCAGACCGGTGCGGCGCTGTTCTATCACCGCCTGCACGCCGCCGCAGCCGTAGTGGCCCACCACGAGAACATGCTCGACCTTCAACACCTCGACCGCATACTGCAGAACCGTCAGGCAGTTCAGATCGGAGTGCACCACCAGGTTGCCGACGTTGCGGTGCACGAACACCTCGCCAGGCCGCAGGCCCAGAATTTCGTTGGCCGGCACCCGGCTGTCGGAACAGCCGATCCACAGGTAGCGCGGCATCTGCTGGTGCGCCAGCCGCTCGAAGTACTGCGGATCTTCCGCAGCGCAGCGCGCCGACCAGGCACGGTTGTTCTCCAGCAGAGGGGCCAGGCTGGACATGGCATCTCCACGGAGCGACATCAACGCCCCTTCCACACCGGCTTGCGCTTCTCGGCGAAGGCACGCGGACCTTCCTGCGCGTCCTCGCTGGCGTAAGCGGCACGGTAGATGTTGTGGGCCAGCGCCATACCGGCCTCGCAGCCGGCGCTCATCGCCGTCATGATCGATTCCTTGCCCGCCATCACCGACAGCGGCGCGTTGTCGCGGATGCGTTCGGCCAATGCGGTGGCGCGAGCGCGCACGGCATCCGGCGTGTCTTCCAGGTAGTTGATGAAACCGAGCCCATGAAAGGTTTCGATCGGATACAGGTCGCCGGTCAGCACCATCTCCATCAGCAGCGGCTGCGGCAGCATCCACAGCAGGGGAATGGCCCACGGGCTACCGCGCCCGGCGATGCGGGTTTCGGTGATGCCGACCTGCGTGCCCTTGAGGCCGACGCGCAAATCCGAGTTCAGGCTCAGCATCATGCCGCCGGCAATCAGGTGCCCGGTCATGGCCGCGATGATGGGCTTGGCCACACGGCGCTGGCGGCCATGGAACGGGTCCTTCATCTTGGTCAGGATGTCCACGCCTTCTTCCTTCTTGACACGCGAAGCCTCACGCAGGTCGAGCCCGGCGCAGAAGGTGCCGCAGTCGGCAGAAGTCAGGATTGCCACGCGTACGTTTTTGTCGGCATCGACTTCACCCCACAGATCGTGCAGCCGGTTGGCGGCGGCCGGTGACAGCGCGTTACGCATCTCGGGGCGGTTGATCTCCACGGTGGCAATGCCATCGCGCACTTCGTACAAAACCGTTTCTGCTTCACTCATATCCTGATCTCCTATTAAAAAAATTGCTTGCTCTGCACATACGAACGCTGATTCGTCAGCGCCTTCGTCGCATGATTCACTCCGTGACCGATTTCACGCGTTGTAGACCATGTCACCTTCTCTTCGTGCGGCTGCTGAACGCACAAGCTCTTGCGTCAACTGCTCCATCCAGCGGTCGATGGGAACAGAAGGAACAAACCTCTGGTGAATGAGCTGGAAGTAGCGGGTGTTGGCGGCCCAGTCGACAAAATCGGCAAAAGGCAGTTGCTGCTGATCCAGCAATTTGAACTTCAGCAACACCTTGACTGCGTGGTGCGCATGTCGGTCAGGGCTCTTGACAAAGGCGTTGAGGCGCGCGCGCGCGTAGGCCAGCACCTCGGCGCGGTAGCGGAATACCGGGCCGTGGCCAGGAATGACCCAGCACGGGTCAAGCCGCTCGATCAGGTCGAAGGTGGCGGCCACTTCGTCGAATGCGGCGTCGCCCTCAAGTTCCGGAAACACCACGCCGAAGCCTTTTTCCCACAAGGCATCTGCCGAGATCAGGGTTTGGGACTGCGGCTCAAACAGAATGACTGAATGGGGATCGTGGCCCGGCGCCGCATGAATTTGCCACGCCGTGTCGGCCAGCTGAATTTCCGTGCCAGGTAAAAGAAGACCATCGAACTTGAACCGGGGGCAGTGTTGCCCGGATGGCACATAGTTCAGGGCGACGGGGTCCCATGACGAGACAAGTGATGCATGGCCTGGCGGAATGAGGGTTTGAAGTTCTGGGTAATTGCCCTGGAGGACGGCATTGCCGCCGCAGTGGTCGCTGTGTAGATGCGTGTTGAGCAGCAAGTCCAGCGGACCCTGCTGCAAAGCGGCGCTGACCAGCCCGGTCGTTAGTTCCGCGTGCGTGCTGTAGCCACTGTCAACGAGTGCGCTGGACTGTGCTCCGATGAACAAAATATTGTTCGAGGACAGCCAGCCGCGCTCAAAAACCTGAATACCGTTCGGAAGTTGGATGCCGGTCATGGGCCGTCTCGGGCACGTCATTTTGAGCAGTGGATAACACCAGGTTTGCAAAGAGGGGCGCGCATGCTGGATTTGCTGCCGCTCATTCCGCGGCGCCCTCGGACTCAACCACGGCCACCACCAGGCCGCGCTCGACCATCTGCCCGGGCTGCACCGACAGCGAGCGCACCACGCCATCGTGATCGGCGTTGATGCGCATCTCCATCTTCATCGACTCCATCGTCGCCACCACGTCGCCGGCACGTACCCGCACGCCAACCTCCACATGGGTCTTCAGGATCATTCCCATCATCGGCGTGCGCAACTGTCCGCTGGCCTGGCGGCCAGTGGCGACCTGGCTGAGGTAGGAGGTCACGCCGATGGCGTGGGCGGTGCCGCCGCTCTGCACAAACACGGTATCGTCGCTGCGCACGATGGTCAGTACCTCATGACAATCCCCTATGCGCAAACGCCAATCGCTCCCGGCGCTGGCGGTCAGCGCCAGGCGAACCCGTTCGGTGCCGATTTGCACCGTTACTTCGGACTCGGGCGAGACGGCGCCGAACCGGGCTTCGTGTGTTGTTCCTCCTGAGCGCAGCAACAGCGCCGGAACCGGCGTGAGCCGATCGTCGCCAGCGTGCATCTGCCAACCCGTCACGTCCAAGGCCGACCAGGCTCCGAATGGCTTGCTGCTGCGCCGCGCATCGAGCAACCACCAAGCCGCCGCTGCAGCCAGCCGCTCCAGCGGCGCGCTACCCGTGCCCTGACCCCCCTCTGCCAGCACCTCGTCAATCAGACGGGTGTGGAAGCTGGCGTCCCGCGTTGCAGGCAGGGCCAGCAGACGCTGCAGAAAAGCGCAATTGGTTTCGACGCCGTGCACCTGGGTTTCGCCCAGCGCCCCACTCAGACGGTCCAGCGCAGCCTCGCGCGTGGGCGCATGAACGATCAGCTTGGCCAGCATCGAGTCGTAGTAGGGCGTGACCACCATGCCGGCCCGCACCCCCGATTCAACCCGCACACCCGAAGTCGGGAACCGCACCGCGATCAGTTCGCCGGTGGATGGCAGGAAATTTTGCGCTGCGTCTTCAGCGCAGACTCGCGCCTCAATCGCGTGGCCGCGCACCTGCACTTCGCTCTGACGCAAGGGCAAGCCCTCGCCGGCGGCAATGCGCAGCATGATCTCGACCACATCCAGCCCGGTCACCTCCTCGGTCACCGGATGCTCAACTTGCAGCCGCGGGTTGACTTCGAGAAAATGGTGACGGTCGCCCTGCACGATGAATTCCACCGTGCCGACACCGCGATAGCGCAGTCGCTGCCCCAGGCGCACCGCGTCACCGAGCATCGCCTCGCGCAGCGCCGGGGCGAGATTCACCGCTGGCGCCTCTTCGATGACTTTCTGATGACGCCGCTGCAGCGTGCATTCGCGCTCGAACAGGTGAATCACTTCGCCATGGCCATCGCCAACGATCTGCACCTCGATGTGGCGCCCGCGCTCGACAAAGGCTTCGACGATCAACGCCGCGTCGCCAAAGGAACTTTTGGCTTCGCGCATGGCCGACTCGATGGCCTCCATCAGCCCGTCCAATTGCTGCACCACCCGCATGCCCTTGCCGCCGCCACCGGCGGCCGCTTTCAGAATCACCGGCAGTGGCAGGCCGCGTACGGTGGCCGCCACTTCAGCCGCGTCGCGGCTGGGCAGCCCGCTGCCGCCGAGCACCGCCACGCCCGCGGCCCGGGCCCCCCGCCTGGCCCACGCCCCGGCGCCCCGGCGCCC
>Ga0066256_1001169_pt1 | contig 39462 bp, 40 predicted proteins | sample ThiBio_1000_biof_FD_87107 | JGI IMG/M metagenome (GOLD analysis project Ga0066256, IMG submission 87107) | Wastewater bioreactor microbial communities from Cape Town, South Africa - Thiocy_expt_1000_biof (version 2) | ecosystem: Engineered > Bioreactor > Thiocyanate-remediating >... | reverse complement strand
TAAACATTGTAAAAGCAGATACTTCTACAAAAGCCAGCATAAAGAGAAAAAGAAAAATGGCCGGATGGGATGACCAATATCTGGAACACCTACTGCTAAATATTAAAAATTAGATGCGTTTGCCCTGCGTTTTTTTATCCGCAAATCTATTTTCATTTCCTTTTTTTGTAGTTTAGCAAATAAGAAAATGGCTTTGCTTAGGTTAGTGCTAAATTGAAAGGTTTGGATTTTTTCCTCTCCTTTGGCAATCCTCGACGTTATGCAACATTTTGAAAAATACCGTTCCAATGGCAGATAAACAAACAACTTTAAGACTTATATATCCTCAATGGCAAGGTGGTGTGGTCACCTCCTGGTTCCCGGACTTTACAGCAGAAGATGCTTCAAAAGGATATTATCTTGGAGCAAGACTCTTGAATTTTCTTTCTCCAAACAGCAATCAAAAAACAATAGAAGTTCCAATTTCTTTAGAATATAATGATGAAATAAGCAAAGATGGTATTACCAGAAAATCCGCAATTCTTCAACAGACCCAATCCGCATTGGAAATTTTAAGACAACAGAATCCTGAAAGGATATTGACTTTAGGTGGCGAATGTTCGGTAAGTGTTGTTCCGTTTACGTTTTTAGCAGATAAATATCCAGATGATGTAGCGGTTGTATGGTTAGACGCTCATCCCGACATAAATCTGCCGGGAGATGAATATACGGGCTATCACGCAATGGCTGTTACAGCTTGTATAGGACTTGGGGATATTGAATTAATGGGGGTACTTCCTGCTAAGTTTGACCCTTCCAAAATTTTAATTGCAGGTTTATGTTCTTTAGACAAGGATGCGGAAAAGCGTCTTCCCAAAACTGGCATAAAAACAGTTTCACCACAAGAACTTAGAGAGAACCCGGCATCTGTTATAAATTGGCTTGCAGAAACAAAAGCCACAAAAGTGGTTATCCATTTTGATTTGGATGTTTTGGACCCATCAGAATTGATGGCTGCGGTAGACAGGAAATCAGGAGATATGAAAATAAAAGAAGTATTGCAAGTGATCAAAGACATTTCAAAAAACTACGATGTTGTTGGATTGACTGTTGCCGAGCATTTACCGGACATTGAAATAAAGATCAGAAATATTTTAGCCGAACTACCATTAATGAACTAACAGTTTACAGTTGAATTGGAAGAAGTAAACAAATTCGGCAGGGATACGTAATCAAAATGAAGTCGTAAATTTACGTTCTAACACCGGCAACACAACTTCTTCGGTTTGATATTCGGAATGGTTTGAACTGGAGATTTTTATAACACATCTCTTAAAAAAACTATGGAACAAGTTAAAATAATTTCAATCGAACCGCTTACGCACGATGTGCTTAAGATTGTTGCCGAAAAGCCGGCCGCCTTAAACTTTCAGCCGGGACAAGCTGTGGATGTCTCCATTAATCAACCGGGTTGGGAAAAAGAACTTAGGCCATTTACTTTCACTTCTTTGCCCAATGACGAAACGATAGAATTTACCATCAAAACCTATCCTGCGCACAAAGGCGTCACCAACCAGTTGCGCGCGCTTCAGAAAGGTGACGAATTATTAATTCATGATGTTTTTGGCGATATAAATTACAAAGGCGAAGGCATTTTTATTGCGGGTGGCGCAGGCATCACGCCTTTTATTGCCATTTTAAAGCAATTAGAAAAAGAACATAAAATCGGTAACAACAAACTCATCTTTGCCAATAAAACCACGGCCGATATTATTTTAAAGAATAAATTCAGACAGCTTTTGGGCGATCACTTCATCAATATTCTTTCCGACGAAAAAACTGAAACCTATGCCTATGGCCACATTTCGGCAGATCTGATTAAAAAATATTCCGACAGCCTTACAAATTATTTCTATCTCTGCGGGCCTGATCCTATGATGGAAGCGGTAGAAAAACAACTATCTTCTTTAGGTATTTCAGGCGACCACATTGTAAAGGAAGGGTTTTAGCATTTCTCAAAAACAAGCGACAACTATTTCATGAATCATTCACATTTAGAGCGCGTATTTTTGAACCATCACAAAAATTAAACTTTTATTATGGAAAGAATGAATTTAGCAAAAGTAGATGCCGCCGCTTACAAAGCCATGCTTGGTCTGGAAAAGTATATTGCCGAAAGCGGATTGGATAAAACCTTGTATGAATTGATTAAAACGCGGGCTTCGCAAATCAACGGTTGCGCCTATTGTATCAACATGCACACGCGGGACGCGATGAAGCTTGGCGAAACAGCACAACGATTATTTTTGTTAGATGCCTGGCGCGAAACAGAATTATTTTCAGAAAAAGAGCAAGCCGTTTTGGCGCTTACAGAAGCCATGACTTTAATAACCAAAGGGCATGTGCCGGATGAGGTTTACCATAATGCTGCCGCGCAACTCACCCCCGGTGAATTGGCTGCCGTTATGATGGCGGTAGTGGCCATCAACAGCTGGAACAGAATAGCCATCACCACCAGAAAGCCGTTGGATTAAAGGCTTTTCCTCACAAGCGAAGCTGTGCTTTTAATACGAAGGCAATTAAATATATCAAATCATTAGATAATGTAGCAAAAAGGCCAACAAGTATAGTGTAAGCTGGTCTGCTTTTTCTGCTAAAATACATGTGTAATAAAAGCCTACAGTTGAAGGAGAAGAAATAAATGTGCTTTTAAAATTTAATAACGTTTAAAAGAGACAAAAAAATTGGAAAATCAAAATAGAAAAAACCATTGGGAGACGGTTTACAAAACCAAAAATCCCGACCAGGTGAGTTGGACACAAGAAGTTCCGAAAACTTCATTAGATTTTATTCATTCGTTTGGAGTAGATAAAACCGCCCGTATTATTGATATTGGCGGAGGCGATAGCAAATTAGTTGATTATCTGGTTGACGCCGGATTTGAAAATATAACCGTATTAGATATTTCAGCCAAGGCACTTGAGAAAGCACAACAACGGTTAGGCGACAAAGCTGAAAAAGTAAATTGGGTTGTCAGTGATATTACCGAATTTAGACCAAATACAACTTTTGATATTTGGCACGACCGGGCAACATTCCATTTTTTGACTACAAAAGAACAGGTAACAAAGTATCTTGAAATTGCAAGAGAAAGTATAAACGGTTATATGATTATCGGCACATTTTCAAATAACGGGCCAACAAAATGCAGTGGGCTTGATATAAAACAGTATGATGAGCAGACTTTAACCGCAGAATTTCAAAATGATTTTGATAAATTAAAGTGTATTATGGAAGACCATATAACACCATTCAATACAACACAAAATTTTCTATTTTGTAGTTTTAAACGACAAGAAAATTAATAAGCATAACAAATCACCGTTCCGGAAATCGGGGCTTTTATTTTCGGGGATTTACAACAAAAAATCATACCCGTAAATCTTACAAATCAAACACAAAATAATGCTACAGCAGTACGTAATGTTCTTCTGAAATTTGCAGTATCAAAAACTGGTTAAAAAAACAAAATAGCACACGACCACGAACATAGTCATTCGCACAGTGCGAATAAAAAGACCTTAACCATCAGCTTGGTAATTATTGCGGCATATATGGTCATAGAGGTAATCGGAGGATTGATAACAAATAGCCTTGCATTGTTGGCAGATGCAGGACATATGTTGAGTGATGCAGTTTCATTGTTCATCGCATTGATGGCGTTCAAATTCAGCAGTAAAATAGCCGACTACGGTAAAACCTATGGTTACAGACGATTTGAAATACTGGCTGCAGTTATTAACGGAGCCACACTGGTTTTGGTTTCGGCGTATATTATTTATGAAGCGGTAGAACGGTTTCAAAATCCTCATCAAATTGCGTCTCGCGGCATGCTCATCATTGCATTTGTGGGTTTGTTGGTCAATATTTTAGTGGCCTGGATTATGATGCGAGGTGCTGATGTAAAAGAAAATCTAAATATGCGCGGGGCTTACCTGCACGTCATAAGCGATATGTTGGCCTCGGAGGGTGCCATCATATCAGCATTACTCAGCATGTTCTTTGGCTGGGCTTGCGCGGGTCGTTTTGCGATCATTATGATGGCCATCTTGGTATTGCGCAGTGGCTATTTAGTAACCAAATCATCGGTACATGTATTGATGGAAGGTGCACCGGATAACATGGATGCTGAAAAGGTTTCTCAAAAAATTCTGAACACAAATGGTATTAATGCCATTCACGATTTACACATTTGGACCATTACAAGTGGCTTGAACGCGTTGACCTGTCATGCCGTAGTGTATGAAAAAATGACCATTGAAGAAAGTGAAAAAATGCTGCGTAAAATAGAACACGACTTGGAACATCTGAACATTCATCATGTAACCATTCAGTTGGAAACGCCCGCTCACAAACATGATAACTCAGTGTTGTGCAGCGTAAAAGCTGAGATAACGGCACACGATCGTCATTGATTTCGATAAATATTACAAATCATTTACAAAGTAATACAACAATACCCTCCTCTATTTTACCGAACTTTGTGTGATTAAGTAATCAAAAAAATTAGGATAATGAAAATAGAAATTTGGAGTGACATTGCTTGTCCGTTTTGCTACATAGGAAAGCGGAATTTTGAAACCGCACTGGCACAGTTTGCCGATAAAGAAAACATTGAGGTAGAATGGAAAAGTTTCCAGTTGGATCCTGATGCACCGCAGGTTGCCGTTGAAAGCCAGGAAGATTATCTGGTGAAACGAAAAGGAATGCCCAAAGACCAAGTGAAAGGCATGTTGAAGAACGTTACGGACATGGCAAAATCCGCCGGTTTGGATTACCACATGGATAAAACCGTGATGGTGAATACCCAAAAAGCACATCAATTAATTCAGTTTGCCAAAACCAAAAACCTGGGCGATGCGATGGAAGAACGTTTGTTTAAAGCCTATTTCACCGAAGGATTGAATGTAGCCGACAACGAGGTATTGACGAAGTTAGGCACAGAAGCAGGTTTAGATGCCACTGAACTACAGGCGGCATTTACGGATGACCAATATCTGTACAGCATGAAACAGGATATTCAGGAAGGCGCAAGTTTAGGTGTTCGTGGGGTGCCATTTTTTGTGTTCGACAGAAAATATGGAATCTCCGGAGCACAGCCATCAGCGGCTTTTACAGAAACTTTGGAAAAATCATTTACCGAATGGAGAAAGGCCAATCCTGAAATTAAGTTGCAGGTAACAGAAGGGCAAAGCTGCAGTGTGGACGGAACATGCGATTGATCTTTTTAGACGATAAATCTTACAAGTTAATCACAAAATCACGTAACAACAATGCCTTCTATTCTTCTGAAATTTGCAGTATCAATTAATAATTTAAAACAATGGAAAATAAAGAATTAAAATTCAAAACAAACCTCAACTGTGGAGGTTGCGTGTCAAAAGTACAAAACGACTTTGACCAGAACGATGGCGTTTGCCATTGGAATGTAAATACCGAAAATGCAGATAAAATCCTTACTGTAAGTTCCAACGGAATTACCGAGGATGAAGTTGTAGCCATCATTAAAAGCAAGGGTTTTAAAGCCGAACCTTTAAACGCTTAATAAAGTATTAATCTTTAAAATCTATAACAATGAAAGCCAACAAATTCTTGATCGCCGTCTTCGCCTCCCTGTCAATTTTCATTTATTCCTGCGGCAATAATAATGCAACAACGGACGAGCATAAACATGTAGATGGTGATGGACATAATCACGCCACAGAACAGGTGGACAAACAGCCTGCGGGGCAAGTTGCAGCCACAGACAGGAACAAAAAAAGCGAGTTGGTGGATGCTTCGGGCAACGTAATTGTAGGCTGTCCCATGCACAAGGAAATGATTGGTGCCGAAGGTGATTTATGCCCAAAATGTAATTACATGAAAATGGTACCCATCACCTGGGAAATAAGCGGTGTGGACACAGTGCGGGTGACAACACTTCCCGACTATAATCCGCCAAAGAGTTAATCATAAAAACAGAAAAAAAATGAAAAAGCTAGTTTTTGCAATCGCAATTATGTTCATTGGGTTTTCAGCAGTTGCCCAAAACACAAGCCATTTGTTAGATAAATATATTAGCGTGAAAAATGCGCTGGTAAATGGGAAAGATGCCAACACGGCGATAAAAACTTTCCACGATGCTGTAAAAAGTGAAGCCCATTTTGCACAAAAAGCCGAATTATTGAAAGCCAACGAAAAGTTGAGCAAAGCAAACGGTATTGAAAAACAAAGAGCAGTTTTCAACGATGTTTCTACCACCATGTGGAAGCTGACAAAAAATTCGGATCAAATAAATCAAGCGGTTTATTACCAATACTGCCCCATGAAAAAAGCCTATTGGCTGAGTTACGAAAAGGACATTAAAAACCCTTACTACGGTGCCTCCATGCTTACCTGTGGTTCGGTGGTTGAAACCAAATAATAAAAAATGAAGTAGTGAAGCGGAGAAATCCGCTTCACTACTTTTGAAATCCAAAATCGTATAAAGAAATATACTTGCCCAATGCATCCGCAAATAATGAAGAACGAACCGGGAAAATGTCCACTTTGCGGAATGGATTTAGTACCAATGGGTGGAGGTCAAAAAACGGCACATAACCACCACAACGAACATTCGCACCATAATGAAAACCATAGCCAACATTTGGAACACGGATATGACAAACACAAGGGTCATCATACCCACGATTTTCTCAAACGCTTTTGGATTAGCCTGATTATTACCGTCCCCATTTTACTGTTATCAAAAATGATACAGGAATGGTTTGGCTTCAACATTTCCTTTCCGGGAGATAAATATGTGTTGCTGGCTTTAGGAACTATCATTTACATCTATGGCGGAATGCCTTTCTTGAAAGGAATGGTAGGCGAAATAAAAGGAAAGGCCATTGGAATGATGACCCTTGTGGCAATTGCTATTTCAGTTGCTTATATCTATTCGGTGGCAGTTGTCTTTGGCCTGCCCGGAATGGATTTCTTTTGGGAACTGGCAACGCTTATTGTGATTATGCTTTTGGGGCATTGGTTGGAAATGCGTTCTACGATGGCGGCTTCAAAAGCCCTGCAATCATTGGTGGCACTTTTGCCAAACGATGTTACCGTTGAACGGCACGGAGAAGCTGTAAAAATAAAGATCGAAGAACTGAAAAATGGCGAAACCATCATCATTAAACCCGGTGAAAAAATTCCTGCCGATGGATTGGTAATCGAAGGCGTTTCGTATGTAAACGAAAGTATGCTCACGGGAGAAAGTGTTCCGATAAAAAAAGAAACGGATGGAAAAGTGATTGCAGGTTCTATCAATGGCGAAGGTGCTTTACGAGTTACGGCAACCGGAGTGGGCAAAGACAGTTATCTCAATAAGGTAATCAATTTGGTTCAGGATGCACAGGCAGCCAAATCAAATACACAAAACCTGGCAGATAAAGTAGCAAAATGGCTTACCTACATTGCCATTGCCGTAGGCGTAATTACCTTTGTTTATTGGTTTGCCACCAGTGGTGAAATTGCATTTGCATTGGAAAGAATGGTTACCGTAATGGTTACGGCTTGTCCCCCCGCTTTGGGCGTTGCGATACCGCTTGTGGTTGCTATTTCAACCACCCCTTCTGCCACCAACGGTTTACTCATTCGCAACCGGACTGCTTTTTAAACCACCCGAAAATTATCTACTATTATTTTCGACAAAACAGGAACGCTTACCCAAGGTTCTCACGCTGTTGAAAAGGTTATTCCATTAACCGATAAATATGCAGCCGATGAAATAATACAATATGCAGCAGCCGTTCAACAATATTCCGAACACCACATTGCGAAAGGTATTTTGAAAACTCTAAAAGAAAGAAACCTTGAACTATGGAAGTCAGAGAATTTCAGCTATATGGCAGGTATAGGTGTAAAAGCAGTAGTGAACGGAAAGGAAATAGTAGCGGCAGGACCTAATTATTTCAAACAAAACAATCTTACAGAGCCTGAAACGCCAAAAGAAGTCAATCAAAATATTGAAACGGTCAATTATGTTTTTATTGATAATGAAGTTATCGGCATAATCACCTTGGCTGACAGTATTCGTGAGGGTTCACAAGAAGCCATTAACGAGTTAACAAAGATGAATATCAGATCCATTCTGCTTACAGGCGACAATGAAAAAATTGCGGCAGCCGTATCAAAGCAGTTGGGAATGGACGGTTATATCGCAAATGTATTGCCTCACGAAAAGCAGGAAAAAGTAAAGGAATATCAAGCCAAAGGTGAAGTGGTTGCGATGACTGGAGATGGTGTGAATGATGCACCGGCATTGGCACAGGCAGATGTAGGTATTGCAGTAGGTTCAGGTACGGATGTAGCAGCCGAAACAGCCGATATTATTCTGGTGAACAGCGACCCAAGAGATGTAGTAAAAATGATTGACTTCGGTAAACGGACTTATAAAAAGATGGTTCAAAATCTGCTTTGGGCGGTTGGCTACAACGTTATTGCCATTCCGCTTGCAGCAGGTGTGCTTTATCCGAATTTCGTTTTAAGTCCTGCAATGGGTGCGGTTTTGATGAGCGTAAGTACAATTGTGGTTGCCATAAATGCAAGCCTTTTAAAAATTAATAAATGAAAATACTAAAATGGATATACAAAATATTTTTCAAAAAAAGCTGTTGCCGATAACACTGATGCTTTTGGCAACAACTTCTCTTTTCGCACAAAAAGTAGTGCGATACGATTTATATGTAAAAGACACATTGGTAAACTATGCAGGAAAAGAAAAAAGAGCAATTGCAGTAAACGGTCAAATTCCAATGCCAACACTCACTTTTACAGAGGGCGATACTGCTGAAATTGTGGTACACAATCAGCTAAAAGAAAGTACATCACTACATTGGCACGGAGTATTTTTGCCCAATAAAGAAGATGGTGTGCCTTGGCTTACACAAAAACCTATTGAACCCGGTACAACTTACACATATCGTTTTCCCATAATCCAGCACGGAACACATTGGTATCATTCCCACTCGGGTTTGCAAGAGCAAATTGGAATGTATGGCAGTTTTGTGATGCTAAAAAAGCAAAACGACCCAACTTTTAGAAAAGGCATCGATGATTTACCAACCGTTCCCCTGATGATAAGTGAATGGACAAATTATAATCCCAATAATATCAACCGAATGTTGCACAATGCCAACGATTGGGCAGCCATTAAAAAAAATGCAACACAGTCATACGCAGAAGCTATTCGAGAAGGGCATTTTAAAACAAAAATCAAGAACGAATGGAAACGGATGTTGGCGATGGACGTAAGTGATGTGTATTATGATAAAATTCTACTCAACGGAAATCACACAACCGATTTAAAAACGGTTGACGGAAAAACCTTGAAAGCAGGTGATAAAGTAAGATTAAGAGTTTCCAATGGTGGAGCTTCGTCCTATTTTTGGTTGCGGTATGCAGGCGGTAAAATTACTGTAGTTGCCAATGACGGTAACGATGTTGAGCCTGTTGAAGTGGACAGGTTGATTATTGCGGTTTCTGAAACTTATGATATTGTTGTTACCATTCCTTATGACGGTGTTTCTTACGAATTTTTGGCAACAACCGAAGACAGAACACAATCTGCAAGCTATTTTATTGGCAACGGCATCAAGCAATTAATTTCTCCGCTTCCAACATTAAAATATTTTGAGGGAATGAAAATGATGAATGATATGATGAAAATGGACGGCAATCTGGACGATATGGGAATGAAAATGAGTCTGAACCAAATGGATATGAACGTGGTAATGTATCCCGAAATAACAGGAGAAGCGAAGCAAAAACAAAAGCAAGACCATAGTCAGCACAATGTGGACAGCGACCCAAACCGCTACAATGCCAACGAATTAGGAGAAATAAAGACCCTGAATTATGCAATGTTGCAATCGCCCCATAATACAGAACTTCCTAAAGATGCTCCGGTGAAAGAATTAAAATTTACACTTACCGGAAATATGAACCGTTATGTGTGGAGTATGGATAACCGGATACTTTCGGAAGTGGATAAAATACCAGTTAAAAAAGGAGAAATACTGCGTATTACCATTTATAACAACTCTATGATGCGCCACCCGATGCACTTACACGGTTTTGATTTTAGGGTAATCAATGGTAAAGGCGAAAATGCTCCTCTCAAAAATGTGTTGGATATTATGCCGATGGAAACCGATACCATCGAGTTTTTGGCAAATGAAGAAGGCGATTGGTTTTTTCACTGCCATATCTTATACCATATGATGGGCGGAATGAATAGAGTTTTTGCAGTTGATGACTATCAAAATCCACACTTACCCAACAAAAAACAAGCCTACAATAAATTGCAAAGAGAAAGTAATATGCTGCACTTTATGATTGAAAATGATTTTGCAACCAATGGGAACGATGGTGAAGCAATGGTTCAAAATGCAAGATGGAGTTTGGGTACAGAATGGCGGTTGGGCTATAATGATATGCACGGCTACGAAGTAGAAACGCATTTGGGACGATACATCGGCAAAATGCAATGGTTTATGCCGTTTATTGGTTTTGATTACCGATACCGAAAAATGGGAATGGACGAACACGAAACAAACTTATTCGGACAAAAGAATGAAAAAGATACACGCAGAGCTGTTAGTTTAGGTTTTATGTACACCCTGCCAATGCTCGTTAACTTTCAGGCAGAAGTATATCACGATGGAATTGTCCGATTGTCTTTGATGCGTGAAGACATTCCGATTTCAAAAAGAATAAGAGCAGGTTTTATGGTCAATACCGATTTTGAATATATGGCTGAACTAAAATACATTATCAATAAAAATATGGGAATACGAACACATTATGACAGCGATATGGGATTTGGAGTTGGACTATCATTGAATTATTAAAACCCATCAATTGCAAGCACATTGCCAAAGCCACACAAGCCAACGCTCAAACCAAAGCTTTGGCAAAGAGCTTGCAAAGCCGACTCAAGACAAAATTGTTTTAAAAAAATTCCCGACCCTTCAAAAAAAATTAAAAAACGTAACACACAACCGACCCGACAATGACACAAAAAACTCAATACTGACAATGGTTTGCAAAGACTGGCAGACAGAACACCAGCCGGTAACAAGGGTTTGGCGTAATGGCGGGCGAAGTGCTTCGTATGAAAGTTTTTGCTAAATTTGAACTTTGGTGCTTCGATTGAAGCGTAGTGCTAAAATGCCGCCACTACGCCAAGCCCAGAACCGTTAGCAGTAACCTTATGACACGACAAACAATAATATTAGGACTTTGCTTGACACTTTTTGGTTGCGGACAGCCATCGGACAATAGTAATAAGACAAATTACGTGGACACGACTTCCCAAACTGGAGAAACTGCATCTGAGACAAAAAATAATTTACCAGACACATCCAATCAATATATTTATGACTTTATGGCGGTTGTTATTACTGACCAAAAATTGGATTTAAGTTTCGGGTTGACAACTGAACCAGAACAAGATTGTGACTTGTCACAAGATGACAAGACTTTTTTAAAGACGCTATTAATTGACAAGGCTACCCAAAAAAAAGATACGGGTGACTGGCGAAATATGACAATAACAATCAATCAGCTTCCAAAATGTTTGACAAAAGCAGACATTGATGAAATGCTATCACAAAAGGAGAAGTTATCCAATTTCATCTGGGACAATTCACGACTTGGTTTTAACACTTCAAATGACAAAAATTGGTATTGCTTTTCACGACCACTTTTCTCAAAAGACAGAAAGAAAGTGGTTATGATGATTAGAAATTTGTGTCCAGGGCTTTGCGGAACGGGTTGGACGGTAGTGTTTACCAAACAAAAAAATAAATGGACTTCGCAAACTGGCGGACAATGGATACACTAAGAGGAAAAAAGGCTACTGCTAACACGGGTTTTGCATCAGGCGGGCCAACATAAAAGGTAAATCATCCTACAACAAACAACTTTTGATAATAACTAATACTTTGTGCTATGAAACCCGCCCGAACGCAAAGCCCGAAAACGTTAGCTGACATTTTAAAAGTCAGACTTAACCTAAAACGTGTTCAGAAAATTTAGCTATGACTTTAATAACCTTATAAAACCAAAAAAAATGAGCGGATCAAGTGGCGGTGGCTATGTTCCACCACAACGAACAAAGTTCGATTGCGAGACAAGCATTATCAGAACAAATGTTTCCTCGATAGATTTAGCTGTTCTTGCTAAACATAAACAGGGAGATATCCTTGAGGTGATAATTGGAAAAAATGATGCCCTGCAATTGGAAGACGAAAATGGAGAAATCCTCGGTGCAATTCTGCATCTGAATTCGCCTGACATCATTAACTGCATTAAGCAAGGTGCAGAATATGAAGCAGAAATTATTAAAATTAATACTCCCGCTTGTCAAGTAGAAATTAGAAGAAAATAACTATGATAACAGTAATTGGTGGTACTTATCGAGAAATTGATTATGATGAAATATCAATCGACATATTCGGTTCTGGATTTAGAGGGGTAAAATTTTTATTAGAAAACAATACTATTGTCGATTTTCGCACATCTGGTAATCAAGATACTTTACTTTTCCTTCAAGAAAATAAAAAGGTCTATAAAAACCTTTCATTTCACTGTCAAGATTATAATGAAATAATTACTTTTAAGTACTGTTTTTCATTAGACCAACCAACAATTTACCCTAGCCTTTTGAATATTTCAAAAACAGAAGAGATAAATGTTCAAGCAGAAAATATCATTGCATTTGGTATGCTTGAATCAGATTTCAACCTTTCAGGAAAAAAAATTGTCTACGACCCTCAAACTTCTATTAAGCCAAATAAATTCAGCGACATAGGAAATGCAGAAGAATTAGTTTATATAGTCAATATGAAAGAAGCTCAATCACTAGCTTCGAGTTATGATTTAGAAGATATTAAATCTTTCTTTTTTAATGAAGAAAAAGCGTCTGCGTTCATCATAAAAAATGGTCCGTATGGAGCAACTCTCTATTATGATAGCAAGGAAATAAAAATCCCGTCGTACTTAACTAAAAACGTAAACAAAATAGGTTCAGGAGATATTTTCACTTCTAGTTTCGGGTATTATTGGATTCAAAAGGGGCTTTCATTTGAGGAGTCTGCACTAAATGCTTCAAAATCTACCGCTTTTTATTGCGACAAAAAAGTTTTTGTGGATGTAAGCCAATTGGATCAATTTGAATATATTGAATTTGACAAAAAGGAGCTAACAGACAAGCAGGTGTATTTAGCTTCTCCTTTTTTTGCAATATCAGAGTTAATCTTGATTGACAAAATTCGTTCTGCATTTTTAGAATTTGGAATAAAAGTATTCTCTCCTTTTCACGATATTGGATTAGGTGATGATACAACAATAGCCAAAAAAGATTTAGAAGGTATTGAAAATTCAGATATCATATTTTGCGTTTTTGACAATCTAGACTCCGGAACTTTAGTTGAGTCGGGATATTCTCTAGCAAAAGGAAAAAAAATAATAGGTTATCATCGAACTTGCGAAGAAAGCAAATTATTAATGCTTAAGCCAGGCGACTTACAAATATTTAGTAACCTAACAACCTCTATTTATCAAACAATATGGAATCTATAAAAAAGGCGGTCTTGCTTTCTGGGGGTATTGATTCAATATGTTTGACATATGGAATCAAACCACAAATTGCATACACAATTGACTATGGACAAACAGTGGCTGAAAGGGAAATTTATGTTTCTGAATTTATTTGTAAAGAGCTTGGTATCCAACACAAATGTATTAAAGTTGACTGTAGAAATTTAGGCACTGGAACGTTAGCAAACTCTAAAGAGCATAAATTGTCTCCTTCGGTTGAATGGTGGCCTTATAGAAACCAACTACTAATTACTCTCGCCTGTATGCAAGGAATAAAAGATGAAGTTCAAGAAATTTATTTGGCTTCTGTTAAATCTGATTGTTTTCATAAAGACGGGACGCAGGAATTTTACAATTTCATAAATACTCTTGTTGAATATCAAGAAGGTAAAATAAAAATTTTTTGCCCAACTTTAGAATTTTATAGCCACGAACTTGCGAGTATTTATGATGTTCCAATTGAACTCTTGACAATTGCTCATTCTTGTCATATTTCTAATATTGCCTGTGGTAGATGTTCGGGCTGTACTAAACAACTAAAAGTAAGACACGAATTAAAAATGGAATAAAAACGTCAGCTAACAAGGTATTAACAAAAGTCTTATTATAGAACATTGATTTTCAGCGTATTTACATACTTTTTCAAATCGCAGGTACAACATAAGTACAACTTTTAGAGGCATATTTTTTACACCATTCAAAGCAAGGATTTTCACTATAAAAATCCTTGCTTTTTTTATTTGTTTCCCTGTCAATTTTTCGTCCGTTCTACCATACCGATTGCAGTCCTGCCCTTTGCATTTTACCGTTTTCGGTGCGTTAGCACCGTATTGCATTACCTTTTACCACCTCGTGTACTGCCCACAAAATGAGTTAAATAGAACTTTGTAAATGCGTACGCAACGTATTTATTAACTCATAAAATTTAAGACAATGGCAAGACAAAAAGGACTTATGAAGTATGTCGGAACGATAGGCGATGTCCGACATTTCAAAATCAAAGGACACCAGGGATTTTTTGCGGGTATGGTGGGCGGTCCTACCGCAGAACAGGTAAAGACCGCACCCGAATTTGAACGTACTCGTGAGAATATGAATGAATTTGGGGGCTGTGCAAGAGCTGGCAAATCCATTCGTACCGCTTTATCAGCGTTGATGTCAAAAATGGCAGACAGCCAAGTTACAGGACGTTTAACGTCCGTAATGAAAAAAATCAATCTGGAAGACGGTACAGAAGCAAGGGGTTACAGAAAGGTTGAAATCTCAACACAAAGAAACTATTTGTTAGGCTTTGAGTTTGACAAAAAACTTTCTATCAATGGGGTTTTTAATGCTCCGTATGATGTAACCCATACCGTTGCAAGGGATAGTGCGGATTTTATCATTGCTCCGTTTAATCCTGCTGATTTGATTTCTGCACCGTCTGGGGCAACGCATTTCAGATTGATTAACGCTTTGGCGGTGGTCGCTGACTTCGTTTATAACACTACAACAGGAACTTATGAACCTGATGACATCGTAAACAACGAATTAAGCATTGTTGAATACTCTCCCTATATTCCGTTAAATACGGCATTTGCAGGCTCTACATTAACGGCTACGTTTCCAACTGCTCCAACATTGGGAACGAATGTAACGGTTATTCAGTGCATCGGGATTGAGTTTTTCCAAGAGGTAAACGGTAATCATTATGCGTTTTCATCAAGCAACTGCTTACGGATTGAAGATGCGTTTTAGAACATCACAAACGAAAGCCCCAAGCATTGCGAGGGGCTTTTATTTCTAACCTTTAAAATCAATCTTCAATGAGAACAAAAATTTTAAGAGTAGCCGAAGGCAAGCAAAGTACATTGAGCCAATTATATATTGATGATGTGTTTCAGTGCTACCTTTTAGAAGACAAGATAAGAGCCGTAAAAATTCCGAAGCAAACCGCAATCCCAACAGGAAACTACACGCTAAGGCTGAACACCTGGGGTGGAATGAATGCCGAGTATCGGCAGAAATTCCCAAAGCTCCATAAAGGTATGATTGAAATAAACGGCTTACCGAATTTCAGTTTTGTGTATATCCACATCGGGAACACGTACACCCATACGGCAGGTTGTCCGCTTTGTGGTTTCGGTTTCGAGCTTGTGAATGGCGATTATCAAGTGTTGCGAAGCAACGATGCTTACAAAATGATTTATCCAAAACTTTTGGCTATTGCCCAAAGTGAGCGTAAGGGTATCAGCATTGAAAACAATTTCCAATTTTAAAAGCGTGTATCAATGGAAAATGCAATCACATTAAATGTAGTGTTCGGCTCTTTGATTAGTATGCTCTTGGCTATTGTGGCTTACTTCATTAAACAACTCCATTCCGATTTTAAGAAAATGGAAAAGGATTTAACGGAAGTAAAAACAATGGCTTTGCTGATAAAAACAGAGTTCAAAAACAGTTATGATTTGCTTAATCACAAAGTGGATTATCTGGAACACCGAGTAAACAATTTAGAAAAAATCATTTTAAAACAATTCAACAATGAAAAGCAATAGTTTAAATTTAGTAGAGCGTGTAAAAGCTCCAACCCCGAAATGGTTTAAAATCATTCGGACAATCGGTATCACATTAACAGCCGTAGGCGGTGCAATTCTGACCGCACCCATTGCATTACCTGCTACCATTGTAACCGTAGGCGGTTATCTGATATTGGGCGGAACTGTGGCAACCGCTATATCACAAACGGCAATGCAAACGGACAACGATAATGAAGCCGAACAAAAGGAAAATTCAAAGCAACCTTAAAATCAAAAGTTATGGCAGAGAAAAAAAAGAAAATCAGATTTAAGGCAGGTGCGGAACTGTCGGGTAAAGTCAATGTAGTAAGTGCAACCGTTTACAGCGAAACGCAGGGAAGCACTGAAAATTTTGAAATCGTACTGAAAGGCATTTTGCAAGAAACGCCCGAAGATACACCCAAAGAAGTGGACACCGTAAAAATCAGATTTGCAATTATGAAAGCTGATGCACCCGAAACAATAAAATAAAGGTGCATTTTGGTTTTGGTTGATGTGTGAAATCCTGCCCATTGGGGCAGGATTTTTTGTTGCACCTGTTTACACTCTATTTATAAAACGGTGCATTTATATTGCCTTTATATGTGGTTAATGGTGCAAGTATCGAGCAAGCGGTGGGAACTGTAAAGGCAAAAGAGCGTAGCCCAAAGGGCTACCGCTTTAAATGCCTTGCAATGTAAATGCGTTTCAATTCTGAAATTAAACGCAACTGCTCGTATAACTGCCGTTCTTTCTGCTCTAATACTTTGGAATTTTGAACGTCTTTTTTAAATGCCTTTTCTTTTCCTTTCAAATGGGTTACCTGTTCAAAAACGAAGCTTTTAAAATCCCCTATCCGAATGTAAGGAATGACCGAACCGATTAAAAACTGATGAAATGATTTTGTTTGCCACAAACCAAATAATAGACTGCGGTAAATGTCCATTTCCTCCACATTACGGCAGGAAATAACAAAGCAATTCGGGCAAGGTATATCTAACGGCTTACCACTATTTAAGCCCTTACAAAGAGCATAAAATTCAAATTCCGATTGCGGATTTTTCGGGTTGTAAGTAAAGATTTTAACGGCTTTCATATTGCACCACTTTTGAGATTAGCTCCGTTCCTTTCGTTGCTGTGGCTGAAAACCAAAACTTTTTTACAAAGAAAAAAACAGAAAAAAAAGAAAGCCTTTTATCAGGTGGCGGGGCAAAAAATCCAAAAGGAAACGGAATAAGTCCCGAAGGGTGGCAAGGCAATGAAAATTAACTTGCGAAGCACCTTATTTGCATTGCCATTATGCCGTAGTCTTTTGGATTTTTTTTGGTGCGGTGGGCTTGTGCGTAGCCACCTACCTTTGCTTTCCTTTTTATTCTTTTTTCTTTTGGAAAATGTCTATTGACTACCTTTTATTAAATTCCAAAATTTCATTTGAGCGTTGGCAATGGGGCAAACACTTCGCAGTAAAAAATAAAGCATACCATTATCTGAAGCGTTGGAAAAAAGCAAGGGTATGAGGTACGAAATACTCTTGCTGTGCGGTGCTGAAATAAGGTGTGCAGGCAATGGAACGGAATAAATGCAGGTAAATTTGGGTTTCGCCTACCGAAATGCAATGAAGTGAAATGACTAAACACTTTATTCAGCACATTGGCAATACAACCAATTAATGCTTTATTTTTTTACTGCACCGCTGAAATGGGTGGTGGGGTGCTGTGGCAAAATGGGTGGGTGCGGTTGGGAAGAAAATACGGCTTCTGAACCCCGAAAAATATTAGCATTGGCATTTGTGCGGTGGGATATTTTTTCGGGGTGAAGACTATGGCATTGGATATTTTACATAATGTTATTATAGGACAGCCTGTGCGGTTGGATGCTTGCATAAGCGAGGCAAAAGGCTGTGCGAAGCGAACCTATAATGCCACATTATGTAAACATAGCTTCCACCGATTTGCATACTGGCATAAACGAAACGGTGGTGGTGGTTGGAGTGAAGTGTCTTTTTGCTTTGTTTTTTTCGCATTGGGACAGCTCTTTGCAACCGCAGGAACGAGGATTGCAATGTGCTGTTGAGCGTTGGCAAAAAACAACGCAAAAAGTATGACAGTTGCAAACGGTGGCAATGCCATAGAAGACAGACCAAGCGTTGGCTTTGTGCGATTGGGTCTGGCTAAAGCCGTATTTTTTCTGTGCGTAGGCAGAGCGTGGGTTGTATAGATTTGGTAGCAAAAGCATTTTTGCTATTGCTTCAATATTTCGATTTTTAAAAATAATATCTCACACATACAAACTTAAATCTCGAGTTTTGTAAAATTATTACGTTTTTTAGATTTAATTTTACGATTTATTTGTTTTTAATTCCAGAATATAATATCTTTGTATCACAAAATGTAACTTACAATCGAAATATTATGTACACGGAAATACTAAGGATAATTGAAGGCGGACTGAATAAAGACACTAAAAAGGTTTTAAATTATTCTAAAACGCTTGCTGAAAAGCTAGATGGAGATGGTAACCAAAAGTTGGCTAAGCTTATCCTTAAGACTATAGATAAAGGTCCCGCTACAACAGTGACTATGGATGAATTACTTACAACGCCTGTTGACCAAGAAAGTCGTCTAAGTATTGTTGATGTAGAAGTTCCGTCGAAAGAGAAGAATTTAATCGTTCTACCTCAACTTGTAGAGAACAAGATTAGCGATTTTATTAATCTCGTAAAACATCAAAACGAATTGATTAGAAGTGGTATAGAAACGTCTAATACATTATTGCTATTTGGAAAGCCTGGAGTTGGAAAAACAAGCGTTGCAAGATATATTTCTGAAAGTACCGGATTACCTCTTGTAATAGCAAGATTTGATGCAATCGTTTCTTCACTTTTGGGAAATACAGCTAAGAACATCAGAAAAATATTTGAGTTTGCTGAAAACAAACCTTGCATTCTATTTCTTGATGAATTTGATGCAATTGCTAAAGCAAGGGATGACCAATATGAGTTAGGAGAATTAAAAAGGGTTATTAATAGCTTGCTTCAAAACATTGATGTCTTTGCTAAAAACAATATACTTATTGCAGCAACCAATCATCCAGAAATTTTAGATAAAGCAATTTGGAGAAGATTTAATACTGTTATCGAAATTGGTGCTCCTCAAGAAAATGAAATTGAAGAGCTTATTAAAAACTTTGTTGATGATTTCAAAACCGATTTCATAAACGATGAAAAAAAGAAAGACAGATTAGTGAAACTTTTTGAAGGGAAAACACCATCAGATATAAAAGCTGTCATTAACAATGCAAAAGCACATACAATTATTCATAACAGTGATACCTTATCTTATGAAGATGTTATTATTGAACTATACGAATTTAATAATAATGGAAATATTACTATTGAAAAGCTTGTTGAGTTCCTAAATGAGAATGGAGTACCACAAGCAACTATTGCCGAACGTATGAAAGTATCATTAAGACAAATAAGAAACTATTTAAACAAACAAGCCTAAACTATGGAAAATAAAAATTTGCCAATTAAATTCTTTCAGAAAAGACAGAAAGATGAAATGGGAACAGAAGCTGGCGGAGGTCAAACAATCCCTAAATGGGCTTCTCAAGGACAGTTAAGAGAGAAATCAGAGTATATTAAAACAGTCTTGGCAGAAGTTTCCACTTCATTAGCCGAAAAAGTTAAAAAGAACAACTATATACCTTCAGTAGTAAAACTAAAGGTAAATGGCGATGCTTTAGCTAAAACCTACAGAAAAGAAATTGGTAATCTTTTCAATGTTGGTAAGCTGAATATAATTGGTGTGAGCGGTGAAGATGAAGTATTGATTAAAATCGACAACGAAAATGACCTAAAAGGCATTTTAAAAAAATTCTCAAGTGTCAATTTTGAACTTCCAAATTATACTCATCAAATAGGTATTTCAGCGATTAATAACATAGAAGAATTTAAACCTCAAATTGACATTGAGGAAGAAGATGAAGAGCAAGTATATAAAGTAAAACTATTCAATTACGGCAATGCCGATTTGAACAATATCCTTATCAGAAGTTTCGAAAAGTACTGTAGAGACAACAATATTGAATTTGAAAAAGCTGAATATTCAGACGAATTAAACATTTTCAGAATTAGCAAGGTAACTACCGATGATTTTGACGAATTGCGTGACTTTGACGGCATTCAGCTAATTACAGAAATGCCTACTTATAGCCTGACCTTAGATGAATTGACAGAAGAAAATGTTATTGAAATAAAACAGCCAAAGGAAGGTGCGAATTATCCAGTTGTAGGAGTTCTTGATACAGGGATTTCAAACATTCCACACCTTATTCCTTGGCTGCACAATAAAAGTTTCACCAAATATCACGAAGATTATATTAATAAAGGACACGGTACTTTTGTAGCTGGCGTTTTGTTATACGGCGATAATTTGGAAGGTAAAGACTACACTGGTTTTGAAGGGTGTAAATTGTTTGAAGCCATAGTAATGCCTGATTTGAGTAAACAAAAAATATTTGAGGACGAATTAATTGAAAACATTAGGGAAGCAATCACTGACCATAATGAAATAAAAATATGGAATTTATCTCTTGGGACGGACAGAGAAGCCGATTTATATGAATTTTCAGATTTTGCAAAGGCATTAGATGAAATTCAAGAAGAAAACAATGTTTTGATATGCAAATCTGCAGGCAATTGTAATAATTTTAGAATTAATGCACCAAAAAGCAGAATAGCCAAATCTGCCGATACAGTTAGAGGACTTGTAGTTGGTTCTATTGCTCACGACAAGTTGGCTACAGATTACGCCGAGAAAAACAATTCATCTCCTTTTTCAAGAATTGGCCCAGGACCATCAAATTTGATAAAACCTGATGTTGTTCATTTTGGTGGAAATGCTGGTTTAGATAACACCAACAAACTTGTTATTAACCCTGTTAAATCTTTCTCTTCAGATGGAAGTTTAGCAAACCAAGCAGGAACCCGTTTTTCTATACCATGTATTGTCGCTATACTAGTACGTGTTCATATAATGTTTAGTGAAGAGCCTATCCCAATTATTTTGAAAGGGCTTGTAATACATTCTGCAAAGTATCCAGAAGAAATGAGAATGACCATTGCAGAAAAAATTGATGCAGCAGGATTTGGAATGCCATCAAATATCAACGATATTTTGTTTAATCAACCCAATGAAATTACATTAATCCTCCAAGACAACATAGAGAAAGGTTCTTTCATTGATATTCTTGATTTTCCATTTCCACAAAGTATGATAGATGACGAAGGATATTTTTATGGAGAACTTACCGTAACACTTGTAACCTCTCCTATTTTGGAAGTATCACAAGGAGCTGAATATTGCCAATCGAATATTGATGTCTATTTAGGAAGCTATGATGAAAAAATTGAAAAAGATATAACTCAACCAAGGGTTAAAAACCCAATTGGAGCAGATGGAAGGCAAAATGTTTTAGCAACAAGCGTTTACAGTAAAAAGGCTATGAAGGATTTTGAGACTTCGTTTGCAAGTGAAAGAATGCTGCTATCTTATGGGGATAAATTCCAACCTGTAAAAAAATGGAGTGTAAATTTTGATGATTTCACACCAACTAATAAAGATAAGTTTTTAAAAGCACCTAAGAATTGGTACTTGAAACTTGAAGGACTTTTCAGGCATTTTACGGAAAGTAAGTGTGAAATTCAAAAAACCGTTCCGAGCCAAGAATTTTGTTTGGTCATAACAATTAAGGACACAAAAAAAAGAGGAAATATTTACAATGAAGTTACGCAGCTCTTGAACAATTTTAGTTTCGTTCATAGCAACGTAAAAATAAGAGAAGAAGTAAGAATTAGATTAAATGGATAAAAATTACCAACAAAAAAAGACAAAAAAATGTCTTAAAAGTTCCAGCTTTTAAGACAATAATTTAAACCGGAATGTAGAAAGCAGTGTGTAGCTTATCGGGGTTGGTAACCCTTTGGCATTCCAATATTGAAAAGTTTCGTTTTGCAAAAGTAACTGTTTATTTTAATAAACATAGATTTTAATTAGTTTTTCAATAAAAAGTACGCACCGGGTAAAATTCCTAACTCCGTGAATGTAGAGGATAAGTTTTTAATAATTTAAAATTACATTTTATGACGTTCGAAGGAGCAGTAATAAAAGAGCAAGGTGTATCATTTGCTATTGTTGTAGTAAAAGAATACGTATTGAATAGCCCTTCAGAGTGTAACAATGCAAGAAGCGGTTTTCAAACTATTTTTCCGAGAATGCCAATCATTTTGATGGCTCAAAACAGCCGTGGTGTTCCAAGGTATCAAGGAAGAACAGATATTGTAAACTTCTTAGCAAATGTGCATCCATCTAGAATACCTTGGAAAAGGTACAATTACAATTGATTAACTAATTAAAATTTAAAAAAATGTCAAAGTACATTATTCGTAAAACGTCCAACGGACAATATTGGTGGGTTTTAAAAGCTCCAAATGGAGAAACCCTATTAACAAGTGAAACTTATACTACAAAGCAAAACTGCCAAGGCGGTATTGCGAGCAGTAAAGTTAGTGTTGCTGATGCTAACTTTAGACGATTGACATCGGTAAGAAATGAACCTTATTTTACTCAGAACTCTAATAACTACCAAGTATTGGGAACGAGTGAAATGTATTCATCAACCTACAATCGAGACAATGGTATAGAAGCCGTAAAGCGATATGCTCCAAACGCAGTAATTGAAGATTTATCTTAAGTATCAACTTTTAAATTTAAAGGAAATGGCAACTAATCCTCCTAAAGGTGACGGGCATAGAAATGGTGCCGTAAGAGACAGAAGTCAAACATATAATCCAAAAACTGAAACTTGGGTAAAAAGAGATAGTGATACTGGACGTTTTATGGATGTCAAGAAAGACGGTACACCATTTAAAGGTGTTCGCAAAGAAAAATAAGATGTATCTTATTTTTTTTACAAAATAGGCTATTCTGTATTTCAGAATAGCCTATTTCTTTTTAAGTAAGTAGGATAAGTAACTTTTGCCAAAAAGATTTTTTTGTATTTCGCAGAAATATAAAAACTGATTTATTGGGCTGTATGAGGGCAAAATGGTAAACCGCAGGTTTCCATTTGCACCGAATAGTTTTGTTATGGTTTGTTTTTTATCGCAGATAAAAAATAAAAAATGTTTTTGCCCGAAAAAGGTTATCTTACTTATCCCCCTAAACTAATGTAATGAGGTGCATTCTGCACCGAATTAAAATCAAAAAGCGAAGCGTATTTGAATGAACAAAAATTATTCATTCTATACTATTATTATAGTAATGCAATTCAACGCAAAATAAGAAGATAAGTAGGATAACTACATTTCAGTAAAAGAATATTTTTTTATTCCGCAGGAATTAAAAAAAATGATTTATCGGGATTATCGGAAGTAAAATAATGAAGTGTAAAGGTTAGTTTGCTTTATATTGTATTGTTTTGGCTTGTTTTTTAGCGAAGCTAAAAAATGAAAATTCTTTTTGTTCAAAAAAGGTTATCTTACTTATCCACTCCATATAATGAAAAAAGGTGCATTTTGCACCTTTTAGAAATTCAGAACGGTAATCCTGTTTGCTCTGGTGGTTTGGGCGGTTCGGGTGGTGGTTCTTTTTCCCTGTTTTGATTGTCCACTTCTTCCCAAGTCAATTCTTTTACGGCATACACATAACCGCTTTTTTTGGATAACCTTAAATAACCGTGTTTCTTCAATGCTTTGCCTAACTTCATAACTGTACCGTCTGTGATGTTCAGCTTTGCCCGCTCTGCTAATTTGGTGGCTATCTGTGTGGTGTTCAGAAAATTGTTTGCTGTATCTCTGTCGGCTAATTCAAACCACGTTAAAAGCAATTCTTCTTCGGGGCTTCGGATTTGGTATTGTTCGTTGTTCAGGTTGATTTCTTTTATTTCTTCCTGATTGAACCAATAACGGAAACCGTCTTTATAGAGTTGCCTTGCCTGTGCATACGCTTGGTTGATGTCAATGTTATGTGTGTACTCGATGTGTTCCACTTCAAAACACAGGAAACGCCTCGAACCTGTTGTATCATTTAAAAATTGGGCGGTGTTTACACTGCCTGCAAACGAAGCCCTGCGGGGCAGGGTTTCGTTGTTGTGTCCGTATGCTTTACGCATACGGATATGTGTTTTAGTAATCAATTCTTTTAACGTACCGATTTCGGTACGGTTTAAGTTTTCGAGTTCGTCCAAATTGATAAGCATACATTCCGCTAAATGTATCAAGGTGTCTTTATTGTTTGGGTTTATTGTACCTGAAAACATATAATCCTTTAAAGGCTTTGGTATCAGCTTTTCTATCCACGTTGTTTTTCCTACGCCTTGTTTGCCACTAAATACAATTACGGTCTGATTTATTGCTTTATCATTGGTTACACAAGCCACCATTGCGACAAACCATTTTTTAAAACATACCTGCCATAAATCCTGCTTTGTCGTTGTAATAGTATTGGCAAGCTCTGTGATGTAGTCGGTTTCATCTTCATTGTTCGACAGGTTATCAAAATAATTTTTGAATGGGTCGAACTGTTCGCAATAATCGGAACGTAACAAATTGCGTAATGTGTTGATGTTACATTTTACTTTTGCTTTGAGTATTTCTCTCAATACGGAATTTTCTACAAAATCCGTTACAGGTTTCCAAAGCGTAGCTTTGGTAGCCTTGTACTCCAACTTTCCCGAAACTACGTTATAGCGAAAGCTATAACGGTAATTCAAAAAGGTTTCCAATCGGTCTATGAAACTCGGTTTTTCTTCTTCCTCGTCTGTATCATCTTCAGATGATTTTATGCTTTTGGATTGCTCGGAAATTTCGCCATTTGGCGAAATGGATAAGGTGCTTTTGTTATGTTCGTAGGTGTTGTTATAGGCACTGTTTACCGTTGTTGCTACTTCCTTTGCATCATAATTATAATCAGAAAGAATATAGCCCATTGCCATAGGCAATGGCACTCCTTTACGATTAAGGTTGCAAGCCAATAAATGCACAAAGTTGTTTCTATTGCCATTTACATAGCTTTCTTTCTTCTCGGTAAATCTTACGCAATGTTCATACGTTGCCAAATAATCATTACTAAATTTTTCGGTAGAAAAACCATTGCTTGCAATGGTTGGCGGTTCGGGTTCTGCTCCCTGCTCTTGGTTAAAGTAGGGGCTTAAATGTTCGGTTGAAATTACAGGATATACGGTTGCATTTTCATTGAAATATAAATCCGTGTCGTAAGACACGAAGCAAAGGCGTGTAACGTCTTTGCCCGATTTGTCAATAGGCAATTCTAAAAAATCTTCATAGAATTTTTGTAGGGTTATAAAGGCTTCCTTGTGGTTTTCTTGTGATGAATTGACTTTGACAAAGATTTTTAAACCGTTTCCCGATGGACTGATAAAAGCCGAATAAGTGTAGGGCGTTTCCTGTGCCAATGCTAAAGCATTGGTAAGCTGTTCTTTGGTAAGTTTATCAATATCCAATACTACAATTTGCGTGTACGCTGTAAGATATTCCAACTTTCTACCGCCTTTAAAAGAAGCCGAAGGTGTGAAAGCGGGCAAAGATTTCTTTGCCCTTTCGTATGCTTCCATTTTGCTCTCTGCAAGCGACTTTCTTAAATAAGTTATCACATTGATATACTTACCTGTTTTGATGTCGTTCAATACCTCAATGATTTTTTGGTTCTCTACCACTTCATTGAAGTTTTTAAAAATACTTACTACCATAACTTCCGATTTTTAAGATTGATAAAACCATTGCCTACATTACTTCTTAGCAAATGCTTTGTTGTAATGCTCCTGCAATAGTTTTTCTACGTCTGAAAGTTTGTAGTAAATTTTGTTGCCTACCTGTGAGAATGAAATACGCCCCTCATCACGCCACGTCTGGGCGGTTCGTTTGGAAATTTTCATCAGCATTAAAAACTCCTGATTGTCTAAAAACGTGTCCTTTTTAGGTTCGTTCTTTGCATTAAGGCGTTGGGTAATTTCGTCCAACCTTGCTACCAACTCTGTGTATTGGTCTTTTGATAAAATAATTGCTTCCATTTGTATAAATATTTATGATTATGGAAGCAAAGGACAGCAACATAAAAAAGTCATTATGTCCGTACTTGGTCTTTCGGGACAAGATTTATTTACAGCATTTTATCAATGTCTATTCTTTTGTGGGGTTTGGGACGTTTATCGGATTTGGACGGTGTAAGCATTGTTTTTACGGTTTCGGGACTTAATTCCCTGCCGTCTTTATCTGTGAATGAATTTACAATAACAGCAACGAAATCATTTATATTTCCGTCAATAATGGGCTTGCCGTCTGTAAACAGCTCTCTGTGCAGTTGGTAAAATATATCTACCAACTGATTGATGTTGCAATTTATTTTTAGCTTATTGAAAGGAATGCCGTTGGTATTCTTCTGCATTTGTTGTTTAGAAAATTCATCGGTTAAACGGATTAAATGCTGTATCTGGTCAATCTCTTTTTGACACTGGGCGGAATAATCGGGCAATTTTGGATTGATGAAATCTATACTTGCCTGTTCGTAATCGAACTTTTCATTGGTCAAAAACATTATTTTATCTGTATAATCGCCCATTGCATTTACTTTACTTTTTACTTCTCTGAATGAAAAATACCGTTCCTCACATTCCGCATTGATGTACTGCATTGGCGGTTTTATTTTTGTGTGCCTGTTTCTTAAAATGTCTAATTCTTTACGCTTACTTTCTATAATAGTATAGCATTTTATCATTCGTCCACGCTTGGTCGTACTGACAAATATTTCTTCGTTCTCTGAAATCAGCTTTTCAAATTTGTTTAGCCATTTAATTGGGTTGGTTGTAAAATCGCAATGGTGTGAAAAGAAATCGGGCAGTTTGGAATAGGGAAGAAAGAAAATTTTATTCATTAGTTGCTGACAATAGGCTAAATTATCGGAAATTTCTTCCTGAAAAATGTCGAGCAGTGTATTTTCGGACTGTTCTTTTGGAACTGCCGTATGTTCGGGAAATTGAACTGTATTTTTTATTTGATGTTTAATTGGCATAATGTAGATAATTTAAGATTGGGTCGTCTTCCGCAATCATTGACATAATAATATTTCCGTATTATTTTTTCATTTTCAACACGGTCCATTTACTGAATGTCCAGCATCTACTATGTGGAACTGATATTATTATTGCTTTGCAGGCTGTTTAATGAAAAAGTAAAAGTGCTCCCTGCTCCTAAATCACTTTTTACAGAGATTTCACCGCCCTGTGCCTGAATAAACTCTTTGCTGATGCTTAGACCTAATCCTGTACCCTCCTTTTTTGTGCCAGGTATGCGGAAATATCGGTCAAATATTTTGTCAATATATTGTGGTGAAATTCCTTGACCTGTATCTGTGACGGAGAAGCGCACCTTATTATCTGTCGCTTTAACATCAATACTAATAATTGAATTATCATAAGAATAACGAATGGCATTGGAAAGCAAATTAGTCAATACCCAAGCGGTTTTTTCGTTATCGGCAAGCACTTGTGGCAAATTATCGGCTATTTTTATTTTAAATTTGATTTGCTTTTGTTCGGCTGCTGCTTTGGTGGCATTTACAGCATATTCTACAATTTCTTTGGCTTCAGACGGAACAACACTTATTTGAATAGTGCCACTCTCAACTTGTGTCATATTCAGTAATTCTCCTGTAATTTTCAGTAATCGTCCTGTATCATCGTTGATGCTGTGTAAAAGACTTTGCTGTTCTCTATTTAATTCACCAACCTTCTTATTTTCAAGTAATTGCAAACTCATTTGTATAGATGAAATAGGGGTCTTCAGTTCGTGAGAAACAGTGGCTAAAAAATTTGTTTTAGCAAAATCCAATTCTTTATAAGGAGTGATGTTTTGTAAGAGAATTACGTTTCCTATATGTTTTTCTTCTTTCTCACCTGTGGGTGTAATCAGAATAGGTATAATCTCCTTTTCAAAATAACTTTCTTTATTGTCGGCATAAATTTTTATAGGGAATGATTTTTGTTTTTTATCGGCTGTTTCTTTTTCGGGCAAATCTTGTATCAAGTTTTTTATAAGGTCATTATGTTTTGCAATGTTTTTGATGGGTACGCCAATTACATTATCTTTCTGTAAACCTGCTATTTTTAATGCGATGTCATTCATAAATAAAATAGTGTGTTTCTCATCCAAACCAATAACCGGCTCACTCATATTGTTAATAAGGGTTTCGATACGTGTTTTTGCCATCATCAACCTTTCAATGCTACTATTACTGTATTCTTCCAGCTTTTTCGCCATAGTATTGAATGATTTAGCTAAATCACCGTATTCATTATGTTCTTCAAAATGTACTCTTCTGGAGTAGTTTTTTGCAGCAATCTCTTTGATGCTTTCCGTTAGTTCCCGGATAGGATTAGCAATGTTTGAAGGCAGATTTATCAGAAGGGTGAACGCTATTATAAAACAAAATGTCCCTGTAACAGCAATCCATAAAATAGCCTTATCAGCCGTTTTTTCTGCTACCTCGTTTTTTCGCTGTATTGCCTGCATATTCAGTAGCATTACATCGGTAATGTCTTTCTGTATCATCCGGAGCAAGGAACTATCATCCGGAGAATTTACTATGAGTGCAAAATCCTGTTTAATCTTGTCCGTAATTTCCTGTTCTCCAACTTCTGTGATGGTCCTCGTTTGTTTTTCCAGGCTTTGCCTGAATTTCTTTTGTTGTTCAGGGTTATGAATATCACTGTTCAGTGCATTGAGCATCTGGCGACAATAATCTACAGTATTGTAATTATCTGCCAGTATATTCTTAGCATCATTAGATAGCTTATTTATGTGGGTTGCACTTAATACAGTAAGAAATGCTATCATTGCAAACAGGAGTCCGACACCTAATGTTAGCTTCGTTTTTATTTTCATCGCTTCAATTCTTTTAACTTAATATCACAAGGTCAATATTATTTTCTGACAACTTTTTCAGAAGACCATTAAAAACATTACCTGCCAAAATAATATGCAACAGGCTTAGATGTGGTTTCCCTATGCAAATGGTTGTTATCTTCCGTTGTTCACATTGTTCTATTATGGCTCTGGAAACATTATCATTTTCAATTTTAATGATTTCCGCACCCAATTCTGTTGCTAATTTAAAGTTATTTATAAGATGTCTTTGTTTGTCAAGGGCTATTTTATCAGGGCTTTCACGGAGTGTTTGTACATAAAGTACAGACCATTTGCTGTTGTAATAATTGGCAAGCCTCGCTGTTTTTCGTATTACGTTTTTAGCTGTTTTTTCGTTTGAGCTGATACAGGCTAAAAACTTTTCCCGTTTAGCTGTACTGGTCAAGGTAACTTCGCTTTCAACTTTACGTTCTACCTGAGAGGCCACTTCTTTTAGTGCTAACTCTCTTAGCTGAAGTATATGTTCACTTTTGAAAAAATTATTGAGTGCCGTTTCTATCTTTGCGGGTTCATATATCTTCCCCTCCTTAAGACGTGTAATTAATTCATCTGCTGTTAAGTCAATATTTACTACTTCGTCTGCTTCGGCTATCACACTATCGGGAATACGTTCTTTTACCTCAATTCCTGTGATGGCTCTCACTTCTTCATTAAGACTTTCTATATGTTGTATATTAACAGCACTGATTACGTTTATACCTGCATCTAAAATGTCTAATACATCCTGCCAGCGTTTTTCATTTTTGCTGCCTTCGATATTGCTATGTGCCAGTTCATCTACTATTACTACTTCGGGGCGTAAATTGATAACTGCCTGAACATCTAATTCTTCTAATTCCTTGCCCTTATAAAACAGCTTTCTGCGTGGGATAACAGGTAGCCCCTCTAACAAATCGTGTGTTTCTTTTCTATTGTGCGTTTCAATGTAGCCCACCTTTATGTCGATACCATTTCGCAAGAGCGAATGTGCTTCCTGTAGCATACGAAAGGTTTTGCCTACACCGGCACTCATACCGATGTAGACTTTAAATTTCCCTCTCCTTGACTTTTTTATCAGGTCAAGAAATTGTTGTACTGTTTGGTCTTTTTCTGTCATTAAAAAGCAATGGCTAATGATGTTGTGATGAAAAAATTGTTATTGCCCAGCTTTTCATTTCCTATAAAAATCTTGTCCTTGCTGGTAAGTCCTCGTCCTTCTATACGCCATCGTATATTTTTACGTATCAGGTAATCGTAATTTATGGAATATCCCCAGGTTTTAAATCCGTTTGGTGTACCTATACCAATTATTGCACCGTTTTCGTCGTTATAATACTCTGCTCTTATTGCCAAATTATGTTTTTCGGCGGGGCTATATTTTACAATCACAACCGGTGCGTACCATGTATTATAATGGTTGCTTCCTTTGTTTTTCTGCTCTGCTCCAATATCAAACCCTGCTGTTAAAGCAAATTTTTCTGTGATTTGAAAGATGCCGTAAAGGTTGTGAAAATACCGCATTTGCCTTGTGCTATCGACTTTATCATTTCCAATAAAGGAGCTGCTGTTGAGGGTGATTTTTGAATTGGGTTTGTAGGTTAGCTGATGACCGAATGCAGGGGTGTTATTACCATCTATACGTTGAATGCGCTGCCATCCGTTTAGTAACAATCCGCTTACAAACCATTTGCCGTTATCGGTTGTATATGAAATTTTTGCGCCTGTCTCAAAATAGGGCGAATTTTCTGCATATATCCCTCTGGTCAATGTCCAGTTGTCTATACCTACGGCACTTTCAAAACCAATATGAGATGAAAAAACGCCTGCGTCAATCCATAAATCCTTATTCTTTGAAATTTTTATACCTGCGTTCGCCTCGTATATATTTTTCAATACGCTCGGTTCTGCTGCGTAGTTTGCATTCATATAGGTACCTGTAGCCAAAGCGAGATTTGCCCTCACATTATCCGTATTATAGGATGCCTTTACAAAGCCTAAATTCAGGTTAAACTCATTGTGTCTATTGTGTGAATACATAAATGCAGGTCGATTATGATTGTCAGGATTGCCAAAATCATAAGCATAGTATGTTTCTAAATAACCACTAAAAGTAAAGGGTGACTTGGTGGTATCTGTTTGTGCAAAGCTATTTATGCTTAACAAAATCAGCGATGCAGTTATTAGGTTCTTCATCTTATTTATTTTAAATTATCTAATGCTATATTTAATTCGAGTACATTTATTTTTTCAGGTCCGAAGAGGCCGAACAAAGGTTTTTCTGTTTTCGCAAGGATGAGTTGCAGAAGATTTCCTTCGGCAATTCCACGAATTTTAGCAATACGTTTTACCTGTACTTTTGCCGCCTGTACGGAAATATTCGGGTCAAGACCGCTACCACTTGCCGTTACCAAATCCACGGGGATTTCAGACTTGGCAATACCGGGATTGTGCACTAAAAATGTATCTATCCTTGCCTGAACCTGTTGGAGATATTCCTTATTGGAAGCTGCTTTGTTGCTGCCTCCGGAACCTGCGGCATTATAATCCACTGCAGAAGGACGTGACCAGAAATATTTATCTTCCGTAAAAGACTGCCCAACATTGGCATAGTATGTTTTACCATTGTGTGTGATAATTTTTCCCTTTCCCTTATTTGGAGCGAACTGTGCCATACCCCAAACGATAAGCGGATAGGCTATACAGAGTAATAGGATGCTTAAAACTGTTAGCTTGATAGCCGGTAAAATATGTTTTTTCATTTTGATTAATGTTTTAAATAAATACTGAAACCAACAGGTCGATAAGTTTTATGCCTACAAACGGAACAATAATGCCGCCCAAACCGTAGATGAATAAATTTCTGCGAAGCAGGGCACTGGCGCCGATAGGTTTGTAGGCTACTCCTTTTAATGCTAATGGTATTAACATCGGGATGACGATGGCATTGAATATAATTGCCGATAGAATGGCACTTTCGGGTGAGTGCAAATTCATAATGTTTAATCCCTGTAAAGCAGGAATGGAAGCAATAAACAGTGCCGGAACAATGGCAAAATACTTCGCTACGTCATTGGCAATACTGAATGTGGTTAATGTTCCCCTTGTCATTAACAATTGTTTGCCTATTTCAACAACCTCAATCAGTTTGGTCGGGTCGTTATCTAAATCCACCATATTACCTGCTTCTTTGGCTGCTTGTGTACCGCTGTTCATCGCTACGCCTACATCTGCCTGTGCTAAGGCGGGCGCATCGTTGGTACCATCGCCCATCATCGCTACCAGTCTGCCCTGTGATTGCTCGTTGCGGATATAGTTCATTTTATCTTCGGGTTTTGCTTCGGCAATAAAGTCATCTACACCTGCTTTTTCAGCAATGTATTTTGCCGTTAGCGGATTATCGCCTGTAACCATTACGGTTTTAATCCCCATTTTGCGTAAGCGTTCAAAGCGTTCCTGTATGCCTGGCTTGATGATGTCCTGCAATTCAATTACGCCCAATACTTTTTCATTTTCGGCAACAACGAGTGGTGTTCCGCCATTGCTTGAAATGGATTTTACCTGTTCTTCTGTTTCGGATGGAAAGTGGTTTCCTGCTTTTTCAACCAGATTTTTGATAGCATCTGATGCTCCTTTTCTGATTTTTATAGTATCGTAATCAATTCCGGAACTTCTTGTTTCTGCCGTAAATTTTATGAAACGTGGATTTTGTATCTGATAACTTAGTGGATTAACACCTGCCAATTCTATGATAGATTTACCTTCGGGGGTTTCATCTGCCATAGAACTTAACACGACCGATTTCAGAAAATGCTTTTCATCCACACCGTTTACGGGGTAGAATTTTGTTGCTTTTCTGTTACCAATGGTAATGGTTCCGGTTTTGTCGAGTAGTAATACATCTACGTCTCCTGCGGTTTCAACCGCTTTACCACTTTTAGTGATTACATTAGCCCGCAAAGCCCTGTCCATTCCCGCAATACCGATAGCTGATAGTAATCCGCCAATGGTGGTAGGAATTAAGCAAACAAAAAGTGATATAAATGCAGCTATGGTAATGGGGGTTTGCGCATAATCTGCAAAGGGCTTCAATGTAACGACTACGATAATAAAAACAAGTGTAAAGCCTGAGAGCAGTATAGTCAACGCAATTTCGTTAGGTGTTTTTTGACGGCTTGCACCTTCTACTAAAGCAATCATTTTATCTAAAAAACTTTCGCCAGCTTCGGTGGTTACGCAAACTTTAATTTTATCTGACAGTACTTTTGTACCGCCGGTAACACTACTTTTATCGCCTCCTGCTTCCCGGATTACGGGTGCACTCTCGCCTGTGATGGCACTTTCATCTATGGTTGCCAAGCCTTCAATAATTTCGCCGTCGGAGGGGATGATATCGCCTGCTTCACAGATAAATACGTCGCCTTTTTTAAGTTGTGAGGAAGAAATAGTTTCTCCATTTTCTAACCGGGCAGGTGTTTCTTCTCTTGTTTTACGTAAACTGTCGGCTTGTGCTTTTCCCCGAGCCTCGGCAATGGCTTCGGCAAAATTGGCAAACAATAGCGTTGCGAATAGTATAACTGTAACGATTAGGTTATAGGCAAAACTACCCTGGCTCTGCTCGCCAAATGCTATCCATACACATACAGCTGCCATCACGAGTGTACCTATCCACACCATAAACATTACCGGATTTCGGAACATTTTTGCAGGGTGCAATTTGATGAATGATTGCTTCAAGGCTTCATTCATTAATGCAGGTTCAAATAATTTATTTTTGTTATTATTCATTTCTGTTGAATTGATAAAGATTAATAAAGTGAAAAGTATTCTGCAATCGGACCTAACGCTAATGCAGGGAAGAATGCCAATGCTGCAATGATGGCAATAACCGCAAACACCATTAAGCCAAATGTAGATGTGTCGGTTTTGAGTGTACCTGCACTTTCAGGAATGAATTTCTTTTCCGCCAGTAAACCTGCTATGGCAACGGGACCGATTATCGGAAGAAATCTGCCTAATAGTAATACAATCCCTGTTGATATGTTCCAGAATACGGTATTATCTCCCAAGCCTTCAAAACCACTCCCGTTGTTGGCTGCCGATGAAGTATATTCGTAGAGCATTTCACTAAAACCGTGGAAGCCAGGATTGGCTAATGTTGCCGATGTATATTGTGGTAATGCGGCTGCCAAAGCAGTTCCGACCAAAATAAGGAAAGGGTGTGCCAAAGCGATTATCATTGCTATTTTCATTTCTCTGGCTTCAATTTTCTTACCCATAAATTCGGGTGTCCTACCCACCATCAATCCGCTGATGAATACCGCCAAAATGATAAAGATTAGAAAATTGAGTATGCCTGCTCCCGCACCTCCATAAAAGGCATTAATCATCATTGCCAACAATTCGTTCATACCGGACAATGGCATTGAACTATCGTGCATCGAATTGATACTGCCTGTAGAAATAACGGTAGTTACTATGCTCCAGAAGCCGGACGCTGCTGCGCCCAAGCGGATTTCTTTCCCCTCCATTGCACCCAACGAGTTGTCAATTCCCATCTGTGTTATGGCAGGGTTTCCGTTCATTTCCATATTGATATTTGGAATTGCCAGCAAAAGAAATCCTACGGTCATTACCCCATACATCATCCAGGCAAACTTTCTCCTACGGATGAAAAAACCGAAAGCAAATACCATTGCCATAGGAATGATAAACTGACCAAACATTTCAACCATATTGGTCAGGTATGAAGGGTTTTCTAATGGGTGAGCACCGTTAGCACCGAAAAAGCCACCTCCATTTGTACCAACGTGTTTGATAGGCACGAAAGCTGCAACCGGACCACGGCTCACCTGTACGGTATCGCCTTGTAGGTTGGTAATGGTATCTTTCCCATCAAATGTCATTGGCATACCTTCAAAAACAAAAATGGCAGCTAATACCAATGATATGGGCAATAGAATACGGGTACAGGATTTTAAAAAATAATTGTAAAAGTTGCCTAATTGAGTAGTTGATTTCTCCCGGAATGCTTTGAACACCACAACCGCTGCTGCCATACCTACACCCGCAGTTACAAACTGGAGAAACATTAACCATATTTGTCCTAAATAACTGATACCTGTTTCGCCTGAATAGTGTTGCAGGTTACAGTTTACTAAAAATGAAATGGTGGTGTTAAACGCCAAATCTGCGGACTGGCTTGGATTACCATCGGGATTGAGCGGTAAACTTCCCATATTCATCAGTATTCCCATACTCATCAGAAACCAGAGCAGGTTAATGGTCAGCAAGGCTACCAAATGCTGTTTCCAGTTCATTTCATTATCAGGATTTATGCCTGATACTTTATAGAACAATCGCTCTATGGGATTAAATACAGGGTCAAGAAAAGTTCTTTCACCTGCATATACTTTCGCGATGTATTTACCAAGGGGTATTGCCAGCAACAGCGTTACCCCGAACATTGCTATAATTCCTAAAATTTCTGTGTTCATATCTTTTAATTAAATATTAGTTTAATAAGCCATCCGAAAAGCATCACAAATCCGAAAACAACAAGAAATACAATGATAACTCTGCATATTTCTCGGACATCACTTCTAAAGCTTTTCATATTGTTTTTCATTAGAAAAGGATGTTTAATTTTATATATAGGAGGTATATAAAAGATATGAGCACAAGTATCCAGAAGATGATTGTAAACACTTCTTTTATTTTTTTCCTCATTTCCCGGTTTTTTTAATGGATGCTGTTTTTAAAATTTTTCTGGTTTAATCAGCACGTAGCACATATAGAAAAATACTGCAATGGCGATGATGAATAATGCTATCATATTTTTATTGTTTGAATGATGTTGTTTTGTTTTATATATACCATCTGAAAAGATTTTGGAATTTCAGTATATAGTTGCTGCCACTGGTTTGTAGAACAACGTTTTCGTATGCCTTCAAATGAGCGTACAAATAGATTTTCAATAATATACCTGATGTAGTCATTTCCTCTCTGATATATCCACCCAATGTATTTTATGTGTTTTGTAATTTTTGTAAATTCTCCCTTTTCGAGTAAGCATTTAATCAGATTTACAACTGCCTGAAGAATACCAGCGAAGTTTTTATGAGCATACAGTTCCCTAATTTCATTGCTGATTTCTTTATGATGTTCAGCTAAATAAACAGCCGCCCGGTCTTCATTGATTTTCTGTTTAGATTTCATATCTTTTCAAATAATCTGATTAGTAAAAAAAAGAATGCGAAAAGTGCTACACCTACGATTATTAATAGTATTACCATTGTTTGTATAGTTATTAAATTCCTGATGAATAGATTTGCCTGCAATACTCTTGTTTGAGCTGTCCGGGAAACAAGATGAGATATTCTTTACCCCAACTGTAATTCATTTCGAGCAGTTGGGTTAAGGGAAGAATAAATGTGTTGGAAATGATTGTGCGCGTATAGTTGCTCCCTTTCTGAAATAATTGTTCGGCTTTACCAAACAGGTTTACAACTTTTTTCTTTTGCCCCTTAAAGATGGCATCGAGGGCTTCAACCTCTAATTGTTGAATTTTTTGAAATTCGCTTTTTTGTTCGTGTTCCGTTGTCATAAGAATATTTTATTTATATTCTTCTTATGCCAATTTCTATTCCACCAGAACCAAAAATATTTTAATATATTGATTTTGAATTATTTAACATATAAAATCAATATAGGGAAAATAAAAAACCCTTTCGTTTTGAAAGGGTAAATACTATCGTTTTGAAAGGGTTATTTTATATGGTACTCGTCAATCTTCCGGTATAGAGTAGTTAAGGCAATATTGAGCAGTTTTGCTGTTTCTGTTTTATTGCCATTGGTATAGTTCAACACTTTTTGAATATGAACTTTTTCTACGCTTGCAAGTTCAAAGGCAGATAGTGTTTTTTCACGGTTATCTAAAGTGCCAAGACGTTGTAGTTCCAATGGCAGACTATCTTCTTCTAATTCTGTATTACCTGTAAGTATTACGCTACGCTCAATTACGTTTTTGAGTTCTCTGATATTGCCTTTCCACGTATGTTGTTTCAGTGCTTCGAGATAGTTTTTTGAAATGGTATTGATTTTTTTGTTCGTCTTATTTGTAAATGTGCGAAGAAAGAATATCGCCAGTTCTTCTATATCAATAACCCGTTCTCTGAGTGGGGGTAGTGAAATCTGAAAGACGGCAATTCGGTAAAACAAATCTTCACGGAAGTGTCCTTCCTCTACTTCTTGTTGTAAATTTCTATTAGTGGCAGCAATAATACGGACGTTTACCTTGGTTGGTTTACTATCACCTACTTTTAGAAATTCTCCTGTTTCTAAAACCCGTAAGAGCTTTGCCTGTAAATCTAAAGGCATTTCACCAATTTCATCTAAGAAAACCGTCCCGTGGTTTGCTTCCTCAAAAATTCCTTTACTATCCTTTACCGCACCTGTGAACGCACCTGCTTTATGCCCGAATAATTCATTTTCCAACAATTCTTTGCTAAACGCAGAACAATTTACGGCTACAAAATTCTGTTTGTTCCTATTACTCGCATTGTGAATGGCTTGTGCAAAAACCTCCTTACCCGTTCCGGTTTCTCCGGTAAGCAAAACGGTTGTTTCACTATCTGCCACTTTTTTGGCGGCATCAATGGAAGCACCAAGCGTTTTGGATTTTCCGATGATGTTATCAAAGGAATATTTATTGCCTAACAGCTTTTCTAACTGCATTACCCGTTTGGAGAGTGTTACTTTTTCGGTTGCTTTATAGAGCAGGGGAATGATTTTGTTATTGTCATCGCCTTTGGTAATGTAATCAAAAGCTCCGTTTTTCATTGCCTGAACGCCATCTGCAATATTGCCGTAGGCAGTGAGTAATATGATTTCTACTGAGGGATATTTCTCTTTGATATTTTTAGTGGCTTCAACACCGCTTCCGTCTGGTAGTTTTACATCGCATATCACGGCATCAACATCAGCTGTTTCCAGTTTTTTTAAACCGCTTTTGATGTCGCCTGCTTGTAGCACGTCAAACCCTTCCAACGTAATGATTTTGGAAAGCAGGGTTCTTATTTTTTCTTCGTCATCTATGATTAAAACTTTGCTCACGGTATGAAATTTATAGGGTAAATTTAGTAATTAAAATATTGGGTAATGCTTATGGTTTCTTCAATTTATATACTTATCCACGGCTTTATCTAATTCCTCGCTAATCACTTTGGCGTAAATCTGCGTAATGCCGATATCTGAATGGTCTAACAGCTTTGAAACATATTCAATGCGCATACCGTTGTTAAGAGCATTTGTAGCGAATGTATGACGGCTTAAATGGAATGATAACGAAAAAGGCAATTCCATATCCTTACCTATTCTTCTTAACTTCTGACCGCATAGAATGTTTTTTGCATTGATGATATGTGCCTGATAATCGGTATCGGTATCAAATCTTTCTACATCTTCCAATATCGGGAAAACAAAATCACTTGATTGTGATATAGCTGTTTTGTACTGGTTCAGAATATCTATTGCCGTCTGGCCGATTTTAAAACTGTGGGTTCTTCCTGTTTTGCGAATGGTTTTTGTAATGCGTTGCTCTTTTTCATTATAGTTTTCCCATTTCAAGCTCACTACATCACTAAAACGTAAGCCACCTGCATACACCGAAAAAATGAACATATCTCTAAAGACTTCGTCTTTTCCTGTGTATTCGATTTTAAAATTGCGTAACTTTTCTACTTGTTCTTTGCTCAAAAATAATCGTTTGCCTTTATCACGTTTTACACGAACTTTTGAAAACGGATAAATGTTTTCTTCAATTACATCTTCCCTTTGAGCATCACGAAACATTACGGATAAAATCAATAAAGAATAGTGTACCGTAGTTGCTCCATTTTTCAAATTGTTAGACATATAATTGATATAGTCTTTCAGCATCGTAACAGTAATATCATCGAAATAAATATCCCTGTGTCCAATGAATTTTTCAAACTTGGCTACATACTGTTTGTAATTTTTATAGGTGGCAACTGATACCGTTCCTTTGATACGCTCGCAAGATCGGAAGAGCGTCGTGTAGGGAAAGAGTGTAGATCTCGGTGGTCGGCGTATCATTAAAAAAAAAAAAGTAGCGCACAAAAGGAGGGGGATCGTCGGGGGGGGCTGGGTAGTCGAACCTACTGACTCGGCAGGTGTGGTGTGAACCACTTCCGCGTCAAACCTGTTTCCACTAACGGAGTATGGCCCGGCTAGCGCGCAAGAGCACGGCCGCGCCACCGCGCCCAC
>Ga0066256_1001168_pt1 | contig 39471 bp, 31 predicted proteins | sample ThiBio_1000_biof_FD_87107 | JGI IMG/M metagenome (GOLD analysis project Ga0066256, IMG submission 87107) | Wastewater bioreactor microbial communities from Cape Town, South Africa - Thiocy_expt_1000_biof (version 2) | ecosystem: Engineered > Bioreactor > Thiocyanate-remediating >... | reverse complement strand
CGCGGCGTGCATGCCGAGTTCGTCGGCCTCGACCAGGAGGTCAGCCAGCTGCGCGATCTCCTTGGTTTCGTCGACCAGTCGCTGCAGACCATCGACAAGCTGCAGCTGCATATCGGCCAGATGCGCACGACGCTGACCGCCGATGCCCGCGAAGTGGTGCTCACCGACCTGGCAGAACTGACGATTTCCAGCGCGGTGATTTCGCAGCTCGGTTCGAAAAATTCGACGATGCGCGACTTTTCCGCCAAGGTGATGCCGATTGTCTCTCTGGTCGAAAAATCGTCCACCGACGTGCTGCTGACGGCGGCGAACTGGCAGACGGCGCGCACGGCGACGGTCGATATCCTCTCGTCGTCAATGGCGGCGCTCAAGCATTTCGTCAGTACGGCGCAGGAAGTCGGCAAGGAGGACAGCGAGCGTTCCGCCACCATCTCCGTCATCGCCATGGTCGCCGGCACGCTGCTCGCCATCGTCGGCGGCCTGATGCTGGTCGAGACTCTGCGCGGCCCGCTGCGGCGCGTCAACGAGATGATGACGCGGCTCGCCACGGGCGATCTCGACGTTGCCATCGATGGCCGCAACCGCGGCGACGAAATCGGCGACATGGTGCGCTCGGTCGCCGTCTTCCGTGACAATGCGCTGGAGAACGTCCGGCTGGAGCAGGAGGCGGCTGCCGCCCGTGCGCTTGCGGCCCGCGAAGACGCCCTGCACGCTGCCGAGCGGGCACGCATCGAGGCCGAGCAGAAGCAGGCGCTGACGGCTTTGTCCGATGTGCTGCACAAGCTGGCCGACGGCAATCTGGAGGTGGGCATGAGCGACAACCTCGCCGCCGATTTCTCCGAGATGGCACAGACCTACAACCATGCCGTCGGCGCCCTGCGCCAGACGCTTGCCGACGTGCGCAGCACGACGGAGGAGATCCGCGGCGGCACCGGCAACCTGGCCGCCTCCGCCGACGACCTGGCGCGCCGCACCGAACAGCAGGCAGCAGCGCTCGAAGAAAGCTCGCGGGCGCTGAAGCACCTGAGCGAAGTGGTGCGCACCACTGCCGACAGCGCCAAGCGCACGGCAACCTCCGTCAACGAGACGCAAGCCTATGCCGAGCGGTCCGGCGAGGTCGTGGCCCGCGCCGTTCAGGCCATGGGCGAAATCAACCGTTCTTCGGAAAAGATCGCCACCATCATCGGCGTCATCGACGAGATCGCCTTCCAGACGAACCTGCTGGCACTCAATGCCGGCGTCGAGGCGGCGCGGGCAGGCGAGGCCGGCCGTGGTTTTGCCGTGGTGGCGCAGGAGGTGCGGGAGCTTGCCCAGCGTTGCGCCAGCGCGGCGCGCGAGATCAAGGGGCTGATTTCGGCCAGTTCCACCCAGGTGCAGAACGGTGTGCAACTGGTCGAGGAAACCGGCGGGGCGCTTTCGGTCATCATCGACCATGTCACCGAGGTGCAGCGTCTGGTGGCCGACATTTCCTCCGCCACCGGCGAACAATCGACGGGCATCACCGAGGTCAGCAAGGCCGTCAATGCGGTGGAGCTCATCACCCAGCAGAACGCCGCCATGGTCGAGGAAAACAATGCCGAGATCCACGGGCTGCGCCAGCGTGTCGATCTGCTTGTGGAAGAGATCGAGCGGTTCAAGACCCGTGACCTTACCCTGCAGGTCGACATCGGCAGGCATGAACGCCGCAACGCCGGATCGTCCCGCCACGCGGCATGACGGTTCGGGCTGTTACGAAAACGGCATGCAGAAACAAGGAGCGAATCTGAAAGATCGCGACACTTGCGTGCAAAAGCCAGCGGCTGATAGTTGCCGCTGGCTTTTGCATTTCAACTTCATTGCATCTGCGGCCTTTTCAAGAAGCTGCTACGATCGGCGGATTTGATCCGCAGCCAGGCGTCGCGGCCGCCTCGCAGGATGCGCATGGGGATTTCTGCGCCGGCAGGACCGCTTTCCCAGACCTTGCGGTAGAAATCGGCCAATCCGTCCACTTCGCCATCGCGGATTTCCGAGATGATGTCGCCCTGGCGCAGCCCGGCCTTCGCCGCCGGCCCACCGTCCGCGACGCTCATCACCACCACGTCGCCGTTGCTTTCCGCCGAAAAGGCGCCGAGCCACGGACGCGCCGGCTTGTCGATCTGGCCGCGGTTGAGCAGGTCGTCGAGGATCGGCGCCAGCAGGTCGATCGGCACGATCATGTTGATGTCTGAGACCTCGCCCCTCCTGCTCATCTGCAGCCGCAATGAGCCGATGCCGAGCAGCCGGCCTTCCTCGTCAAGAAGCGCCGCGCCGCCCCAGGAGGGATGCGCCGGCGCGATGAAGATCGCCTCGTCGAGCAGATATTCCCAGTAGCCGGCGAATTCCTGCTTGGCGACGATCTTCGAGCGGACGAACTGGCCGAGGCCATCGGCGAAGACGACGGGATCGCCAAGCCGGGCATCCGCGGCGTTGCCGAGTTTGACGGCGGGCAGATCGAGCTGCCCCAGCGCCTGGACGAGCCCGAAGCCGGTCTCCTGGTCGTAGGCGAGCGCATGGCCGGCGACGATGCGGCCGTCCTGGCACGTCAGCCAGATTTCTTCGGCTTCCGTGATCAGGTAACCGATGGTCAGCACGAGGCCGTTGTCGCGGATGACCACGCCGCTGCCTTCGCGGTGCGTGCCCAATGTATTTGCCGTGAAGGCGTCGTCCGGTATCGTCGAACGCACGGCCACGACGGACTGCAAGATCCTGTCCATATCCATGCTTTTATCCTGGCAAAGCGATTGTTTCAGTCCTCCCGAAGCCGCATACGCCGCTGTCGGGACTACCTTGATAGGTATGGAGCGTGATGTCCGGCTACAAGGGGCTGGCCGCAATGGCGATCAGCCGCCGGTAACGCTCATGTGGCGGGCGACGGCGGGCTTGCGGCGGACGCGGTCGATGATGAAGTCGTGCCCCTTCGGCTTGCGGCCGATCGCTTCGTCGATGGCGGCAAACAGATAGGCATCGTCCTCGGAGGCGCGCAACGCGGCACGCAGGTCTGCGGCGTCGTTCTGGCCGAGGCACATGTACAGCGTGCCGGTGCAGGTCAGGCGGACACGATTGCAGTTTTCGCAGAAATTATGGGTCATCGGCGTGATGAAGCCGAGACGGCCGCCGGTTTCCTTGACCTCGACATAACGGGCGGGGCCGCCGGTCTTGTAGGGAATATCGACGAGCGTGAACTGTTCTTCCAGGTCGGCGCGCAGCTTCGACAGCGGCAGGTACCGGTCGGTGCGGTCTTCCTCGATCTCGCCCATCGGCATAGTCTCGATGACGGTCAGGTCCATGCCGCGGCCATGGGCGAAACGCAGCATGCCGGCGATTTCGGTCTCGTTGAAATCCTTCAGCGCCACGGCGTTGAGCTTGATCTTCAGGCCGGCCTTCTCGGCGGCGTCGATGCCTTCCATCACCTTGTGGAAATCGCCCCAACGGGTAATTTCCTTGAATTTTTCCGGATTGAGCGTGTCCAGCGAGACGTTGATGCGGCGCACGCCGCAGTCATAGAGTTCCTGGGCGTGGCGGGCGAGCTGCGAGCCGTTGGTGGTCAGCGTCAGTTCTTCGAGGTTGCCGGCGTCGATATGGCGGCCGAGCTCGCGGATCAGGAACATGATGTTCTTGCGCACCAGCGGCTCGCCGCCGGTCAGCCGAAGCTTGCGGACACCCTTGGCAATGAAGGCGGAACAGAGCCGGTTCAGCTCTTCCAGCGTCAGCAGGTCCTTCTTCGGCAGGAAGGTCATGTTTTCCGCCATGCAATAGGTGCAGCGGAAATCGCAGCGGTCGGTCACGGAGACGCGCAGGTAGGAGACGGTGCGGCCGAAGGGATCCACCATCGGCGAGGGATCTGCGACCAGGGGCATGCCACCGGTCGAGGGTCTGACGATGCTGTTCAAGCCGTTTCCTCCTGATGAAACAATAATGTGTTATTTCGGAATGGGATCGTCAAGGCGGATGGTCGAACTATAGACGCAAAATGCACTTGCGCCCTATCGCCCTTACGACGTACTCCTGCCTGTGAGCAACTGCGGAAAAGACAATGACCGAGCCCTGGCCCACCGAACTTCGCGTTTCCAAGGACCGGCAGCACCTGCTGGTTTCCTTCGACGACGGCCGGCGTTTCGACCTGCCGGCGGAGATGCTGCGCGTGCTGTCGCCATCGGCGGAGGTGCAGGGGCACGGGCCGGGCCAGAAGCTGACGGTGCCAGGAAAACGCAACGTCGCCATCATCGGGGCAACGCCCACCGGCAATTATGCCGTGCGCATCGGTTTCGACGACATGCACGACACCGGCATCTTCACCTGGAAATACCTTTACGAACTCGGTGAGCGCGGCGCGGAACTGTTTGCCGACTACGAGCGCGAGCTTTCGGAAAAGGGCATGAGCCGGGATCATTCGGAAAAGCCGCGGTAACCGCGGAGCCTCATTCGATTTCCAGTCGGGTTGAAAGGACAGAGTTTGGCAGCGGAAGCAAATGCGAACGATCTGGTGCAGGTGGTCGTGCTTTTGGCAGCAGGCGTCGCAGCCGTGCCGATCTTCAAGCGGATAGGCCTTGGCTCCGTGCTGGGTTATCTGGCGGGAGGGCTGGCGATCGGTCCTTTCGGGCTGGGCTTCTTCTCCGATTCGCAAGCGATCCTGCATATCGCCGAACTCGGGGTGGTGATGTTCCTTTTCATCATTGGGCTTGAGATGCAGCCTTCGCGATTGTGGGGCATGCGCAAGGATATTTTCGGCCTCGGCGCGCTGCAGGTGCTGAGTTGCATCGTCGGCCTGACCGGCGTCGGCATGGCGTTCGGGTTTTCGCCGATCGTCGCTTTCGTCGCGGGCACCGGTTTCGTGCTGACATCGACCGCCATCGTCATGCAGATGCTGCAGGAACGCGGCGCGATTTCGGCGCTGAAGGGACAGCGTATCGTCTCGATCCTGCTGTTCGAGGATCTGGCCATCGTGCCGCTGCTGGCGCTGGTCGCCTTCCTGGGCAGCGGCGGCGAAACGGTCACGGTCACGGAGCGGCTGATTTCAGGCGCAATCGCGCTGGGTGCGATCGTCGCCCTGGTGCTTGCCGGACGCTACCTCCTCAACCCGCTGTTCAGGCTGCTGGCAGCCGCCAATGCGCGCGAGGTGATGACCGCCGCCGCCCTTCTGGTGGTGCTGGGGTCGGCGCTGGCGATGCAGCTGAGCGGCCTCTCCATGGCCATGGGCGCCTTCCTTGCCGGCGTGTTGCTGTCGGAATCCTCCTTCCGCCACCAGCTGGAGGCGGATATCGAGCCGTTCCGCGGCATCCTGCTCGGCCTGTTTTTCCTCGGCGTCGGCATGGCGATCGATCTCAAGGTGATCGCCGCCAACTGGCAGCTCGTCGCCGCCGGCGTCGTCTGCTACATGGCGGTGAAGTCGGTGATGATCTACGCCGTCGCCCGTCTGCTGCGCACCTGTCACGCCGAGGCGCTGGAGCGGGCGGTGCTGATGGCGCAGGGCGGTGAATTCGCCTTCGTGCTTTATTCCGCCGCCATGGCGGTCGGCATCATCAACGGCGAGACGAATGCCATCCTCACGGCAACGATCATCATCTCCATGGTGCTGACGCCGTTGATGATCATCCTGCATGACCGGATCGTGCCGAAGCAGCAGCCGGATACAAGCGGGCTGGCGCTGCCGGAAAATGTCGAGGGCACGGTGTTGCTGATCGGTTTCGGGCGCTTCGGGCAGATTGTGTCGCAGCCGCTTTTGGCGCGCGGTTACACGCTGTCGCTGATCGACAAGGACGTCGAGGTCATCCGCGATGCCGGCGATTTCGGCTTCAAGGTCTATTACGGCGACGGGTCGCGGCCGGAAATCCTGCATGCGGCCGGCGCGGCCACCGCCAAGGCCATCCTGATCTGCATCGACGACAAGGAAGCGGCGCTTCGTATCGCCGAACACGTCCGCCACGAATATCCGCTGATACCGGTGCTGGCGCGCGCCTACGACCGCGGTCACGCCATCGACCTCCTGCATGCCGGCGTCAACTACCAGATCCGCGAAACCTTCGAATCGGCGCTGAATTTCAGCGAGGAAGTGTTGCATGTCATGGGTGAGGATCCGGAACTTGCCGCCCAGCTGGTGGAAGAGTTCCGCGATGTCGATGACGAACGTTTCGCGCTGGAGGTCGTCGGCGGCATCTATGCCGGCCGGTCGCTGATCCGCGGCAATGCCCAGCCGGCCGACCTCGTCGCGGCGCGCACCGGGCGCGAGCGGGCTGCCCGCGAAGCCGCGGAGGAGGCGGCACGCGCGGAGGGTGCTTCACCGCAGACGTGACACCGGCGATGCCGTCATCCGTTTGTCGCAACTGCAGGATAGGGCGTCGCCGGCTTGCATGAGAAGGAGGCGAGGATGACGATCGTACGATCGGTTGAAGAACTGAAGGCGCTGTACGGCGACTGCAGCGAGGCCGCGCTCGTCAAGGTTACGCCGTCTTTGACGCCCGACTACCGCCGTATGATCGAGGCCTCGCCTTTCGTGGCGCTCGCCACCGTCGGGCCGGAGGGTCTCGATTGTTCGCCGCGGGGCGATCTTGGTGGAGTCGTGCGTGTCCGGGACGACAAAACCCTGCTGCTGCCGGACTGGCGCGGCAACAACCGCGTCGATTCGCTCGCCAACATCGTCCGGGACCCGCGCATTGCCCTGATGTTCCTCATTCCGGGATCGACGACGACCATGCGCCTGAACGGACACGCGGTGGTGTCGGTCGATGCCGCCCTGCTGGCAAGCTTCGAGATGGACGCAAAACATCCCCGCAGCGTCATCGTCGTCACTATCGACGAGGTGTATTTCCAGTGCGCCCGGGCGGTGATGCGGGCCGACCTCTGGAATGCCGAGCATCATGTCGAAGCGGCGGCGCTGCCGACGCCGGGGCAATTGCTCAAGGCGGCCAGGCAGGGTTTCGACCAGGAGGCCTACGATCGCGAATGGCCGGAGCGCGCCCGCAAAACCATGTGGTAGGCGGCAAACCTTTTTAGGATCGAGCCGGCGCCCGGCTTGCAAGCCGGGCGCCGTTGCTGGAAAGATCGTCGCTGCGGATTTTGATGCGGGCCAGAATAGAAGACCTGTCTCGTCCGTCATACATAGGATTTCATTCGTTCCAGCGAGGGTTACCATGAACATGAAACATTGGTTCGCAGCGTCTGCGATCCTGGGCGTCGTTCTTCTCGGCCAGCCGGCCCTCGCGGACGAACTGATCGAGGAATACAACGCCTATATCGGCCAGGACGATCTGTTCAATTCCGACGGCATGCAGCTGACGCAGCCGTGGCAGGTGATCCGCCAGGACCGCGCCAACTACCACCGCTTCGGCATTTCGCAGCCGGGTGATGACGGCGACAGCTTCTTTGCGTCGGCCAAGAACCGCGAGCGCGCCGAGCGGATGATCCGCAACGGCACGATCACCCGCGACGCCCGCAACGCGATTCTCGGCGGCGACGTGACCATCAACGTGCAGATCTGGCGCGGCAACGGCGGCGACTACATCAATGTCACCGTCGACTAGGCGGCTCGCCCATCTGACGGCGCTGCTGGCCGGAATGTCTGGCGGCGCCTTTGCGGCGGAACTGTCGCTGGCCGAGAAGATCGACATCCTCGTCGCAAGTTATCCCGACAGCATCGTCAAGGCCGAGGGTGGCAAGCTGGTGATGAAGGACGGCGATCCGATCGTCATCGACGACGGCAAGAGCCGCGATCATTTCGCCATGCTGGAAAGCGGCGATGTCGAGGACAGCCTGCAGCAGATCTATCCCGCCGGTGCCTGCGAGACGCGGCCTGCCGTCAATTTCGACCCCGGCCGCATTCGCAGCGAGGTGCTGCTCAAGCGGTTGTTCGGCGCTTCCGCCAAGGCGGTGCAGGCCGATCTCGTGCCGGTGAAATGGTTCGGCGAGACGTTGCGCGTCACCCGCCGCCAAGGCGTGGACAAGGCGCTGGCGGCCGTGCGTGACGAACTCGCCGCCGATCCGGCCCTCAAGAAATACCTGACGCCGTCGGCCGGCGTGTTCAACTGGCGCAAGGTGTCCGGGCAGTCCAATTTGTCCGTCCACAGTTTCGGCGCCGCGCTGGATCTCAACACCAAGCATGCCGATTATTGGGTCTGGTCGGGCGGCAAGCCGGGCAGGGTGCCGGAATACCACAACAAGTTTCCGATGAAGATCGTCGACATCTTCGAACGCCATGGCTTCGTCTGGGGCGGGCGCTGGTACCACTACGACACGATGCATTTCGAATATCGGCCGGAACTGCTGGAAATCGCCCGGCGCGCCGGTGTCTCGGCCTGCCCCTGACATACGAAGCCGGCGACCATTGCGGGCGCCGGCTTGTTCCACCGTCAAAGGTATCAGTCGCGGACGATGACCTGGGTGCCGATCGTGACCTGGGCGTAGAGGTGCTCGACATCTTCGTTCGCCATGCGGATGCAGCCCGAAGACATGGCCTGGCCGATCGATGACGGCTGGTTGGTGCCGTGGATGCGGTATTCGGTCGAGCCGAGGTAGAGGGCGCGGGCGCCGAGCGGGTTGTTGATGCCGCCCTTCATGGTCTTCGGCAGGATGTGGCCCTTCTTGGCTTCACGGCGACGCATGTCCGCCGGCGGGTTCCAGGTCGGCCATTCGGCCTTGGCGGTGACCTTTTCGGCGCCCGTCCAGATGAAGCCGTCGCGGCCGACGCTGATGCCGTAGGCGACGGCCGTTCCGTTGCCGAGGACATGGTAGAGGCGGCGGTCGGAATTATCGACGATGATCGTGCCGGGCGCGACGGCTTCCGTGAAGTCGATCAGCTGGCGCGGGATCGGCGAGGTATGGATGTCCTTCCTGATCCGCTGTTTCTTCGACGGCTTGTCTTCGGTGAGCACGGCAAGCCAGCCGGTTTTGGTATTCTTGTTTTCCAGCGAAGCCATCAGCACCGGCTTGTCGGCGCGGGATTCCGCGGAGGCGACGGTGGCGAAAGAGCCGGCAAGGGCGAGGCTGGACAACACTACGGCAGCGATGCGGTTCATGTGTATTCTCCCCATGTTGACCGGTGACGCTGTGCTTCATGCCAGCTCTCTTCCGGTCCGTGTTCATGGGGATGTTTTAGGAGAACGCGCCTTTTGCCGCTGTTCCCGCCGGAACAAAGCCCGGCGGAGCTGGAAATCCGGTGATTTCCACTGGATTTTTATGGCGAACTTCCGCTCTTCTCCGAAGCGCGGAAATTCTCCATCCATTTGTCGACACGCACTTCCGGACGCAAAACCGCACCGCACTTTTGCTGGAATTGCTTTATCGCTTGTAGATCAGCCAGCTCTTCTGGAAGTCCTTGGTCATGCCGTCCTCGAAGACCATGGAGCGGTTGCGGCCGGCATTCTTGGCGGAGTAGAGGGCGATGTCGGCCTTGCTGTAGAGCTCGCCGGGGTCGCTTGCGGCGCTGGCCATGCAGATGCCGAGCGAGATCGTTACCGGGCCGTAGTTGACGCCGGTCTTGGAGTTCTTGAAGGGGGTGGCTTCAAGACCGCGCCGCAGCCGCTCGCACTGCTGCATCACTTCTTCCTCGGTATTGCCATCCATGATGACGGCGAATTCCTCGCCGCCGATGCGGGCGACGAAGACATCCTTGCGCAGGCTGCCGCGAATGACGCTGGCGACCGTCGCGAGGATCTTGTCGCCGACCGGATGGCCGTAGCTATCGTTGATGCGCTTGAAATGATCGATGTCGATGACGACGAGGCCGGTGACGGCCAGCGTTATCGGCGTGTCGTAGATGGCGATCAGTCGTTCGTCGAAGGCGCGGCGGTTCGCAAGGCGCGTCAGCGAATCGGTGTTGGCAATGCGCTTGTATTCGTCGAGCTCGCGGCGGACCTGGTCCATCTCCTGCGATTTGCGCACGACGCTTTCGACTGTCTTCTCGCCATGAGCCATCGTGTCGTCGGTGGCTGCGCTGAGCAGGGTGATGGCATTGCGCAACAGGTCGGCGCTGTTGTTGTTCTTGTTGGTGATGCGGTTGTAGGTCTCTCCGAGCAGCCGGTTGTAGCTGTCGAGCGACGTCTGCTCCTGCTTCAGAAGCCGCAGCAGGCCGTCGAGTTCGCCGATGATCTTCGAATGCGCGGTCTCGATGGCCTTGGTCTGGTGATGCAGCGAATGCTGGCTGCTGATCGCATCCAGCTCTTCCTGCGTGGCGCGATTGCCGAGCGCGGCAAGGTCGCGGCTCAAAGCCGGGTTGGAGCCGATATAGGCTTCGTAAAACAGCTCGTAGTTGCGCGGAATGGGGGCAACCCCCATGGTGCGCATCGCATACGTGATCTGGCCTGCTATGTCAGGGATCTGCGCTTTCTGCGCCGTCGCCGTGTTCATCGGCCACTCCTAAGCTCTTTTCTCTTATTTCCCAATATTATGGTAGCGCAAAATTGTTCGAAAATTATTAAAGTGCGAACTGTGAATTCTACCCCGTGAGAAAATTGTCGTGCCGTTTTGCACCGCCGTTTTGCCGGCGGTGCGTGTTCAAATCTGTTTCTTCCAACCTTTGAGACTTGGCGTCATCCGAGGTTAAGTGCCTGAAAAAAGTCATTACCTTTGTCGTCGATCACGATAAACGCCGGGAAATCGACGACCTCGATCTTCCACACCGCTTCCATGCCGAGCTCGGGATATTCGAGCACCTCGACCTTTTTGATACAGTCCTGCGCCAGCCGGGCGGCCGGGCCGCCGATCGAGCCGAGATAAAATCCGCCATGCTGCTTGCAGGCCTCACGCACGGCGCGGGAGCGGTTGCCCTTGGCGAGCATCACCATCGAGCCGCCGAAGGACTGGAACTGGTCGACATAGCTGTCCATGCGGCCGGCCGTCGTCGGACCGAAGGAACCGGAGGCGTAGCCGGTCGGGGTCTTGGCCGGACCGGCGTAATAGACGGGATGGTTCTTCAGGTAGTCCGGCATGCCCTGGCCGGCTTCGAGGCGCTCGCGGATCTTGGCGTGGGCGAGGTCGCGTGCGACGATGATCGTGCCGGTCAGCGACAGGCGGGTCTTGACCGGATGGTTCGAAAGCTCGGCGAGGATATCGGCCATCGGCCGGTTAAGATCGATGCGCACGACGGATTCGGACAGTTTCGCCTCGTCGATGTCGGGCATGTATTTCGATGGATCGGTTTCCAGCTGCTCCAGATAGATGCCGTCCCGGGTGATCTTGCCGAGCGCCTGTCGGTCGGCGGAACAGGAGACGCCGAGGCCGATCGGCAGAGAGGCGCCATGGCGAGGCAGGCGGATGACACGCACATCGTGGCAGAAATACTTGCCGCCGAACTGGGCGCCGACGCCGAGTTGCTGCGTCAGCTTGTGGATCTCGGCCTCCATCTCCAGGTCGCGGAAGGCGTGGCCGCTTTCCGAGCCTTCGGTCGGCAGATTGTCGAGATAGCGCGCCGAAGCGAGCTTGACGGTCTTCAGCGTCATCTCGGCGGAGGTGCCGCCGATGACGATCGCCAGATGGTAGGGGGGACAGGCCGCCGTCCCCAGCGTCAGGATCTTCTCCTTGAGGAAGTCGACGAGCCGGTCGTGGGTCAAAAGCGACGGCGTGCCCTGGTAAAGGAAGGTCTTGTTGGCCGAGCCGCCGCCCTTGGCCATGAACAGGAACTTGTAGGCGTCGGTGCCTTCTTCGTAGAGGTCGATCTGGGCCGGCAGGTTGTTCTTGGTGTTCTTTTCCTCGAACATTTTGATCGGCGCCAGCTGCGAGTAGCGCAGGTTCTTCTTGGTGTAAGCATCGAGCACGCCGTCGGCGAGGGCGGTTTCGTCGCCGCCTTCGGTCCAGACGCGCCGGCCCTTCTTGCCCATGATGATCGCCGTGCCGGTATCCTGGCACATCGGCAGCACGCCGCCGGCGGCGATGTTGGCGTTCTTCAACAGGTCGTAGGCGACGAAGCGGTCGTTGTCGGTGGCTTCCGGATCGGCAAGGATCGCGGCGAGCTGCTTCAGGTGGCCGGGACGAAGCAGGTGGTTGATGTCGGCAAAGGCGGCTTCCGCCAGGAGCCGCAGGCCCTCGGGCGCGACGGTGAGGATCTCCTGTCCCTTGAACCTATCCACCGAGACATGGTCGGAAGAAAGCTTGCGGTAGGGCGTCGTGTCGTCGCCAAGCGGAAAGAGAGCGTCAGCCATCGTAAAAACCTTTCGAAGAGGGTCAAAACCCCTCTAGCGTCGGGCTTTCGCGAATGCAATCGGTACAAAACTGGACAAAAAAAGTAGCTATCCGGCCCTTTTAGCAAGGGCCGGATGACGCAACGGTAGGCTTATTTCGGGCCGATCATGTTTTCCGGGCGGACGTACTGGTCGAACTCCTCGTTGGTCAGGTAACCGCCGCCGACGGCTTCCTCGCGCAGCGTCGTGCCGTTCTTGTGCGCCGTCTTGGCGATCTTGGCGCAGGCGTCGTAGCCGAGACGCGTGTTGAGCGCCGTCACCAGCATCAGCGAGTTCTCGACGCCCTTGCGGATGTTGTCCTCGCGGGCTTCGATGCCGACGACGCAATTGTCCGTGAAGGACACGGCGGCATCGCCGAGCAGCTGCACCGACTGCAGGAAGTTGTAGGCCATGACAGGATTGTAGACGTTCAGTTCGAAATGGCCCTGGCTGCCGGCGAAGGTGAGCGCGGCATGATTGCCGAAGAGCTGGACGCAGACCTGGGTGAGGGCTTCCGACTGCGTCGGATTGACCTTGCCGGGCATGATCGACGAGCCGGGTTCGTTCTCGGGCAGGGCGAGTTCGCCGAGACCGGCGCGCGGGCCGGAGCCGAGGAAGCGGATGTCGTTGGCGATCTTGAACAGGGAGGCGGCGGCCGAATTGATGGCGCCGTGGGAAAAGACCATGGCGTCATGGGCGGCCAGCGCCTCGAACTTGTTCGGCGCGGTGACGAAGGGCAGGCCGGTGATGGCGGCGATTTCTTCCGCCACCTTCTCGGCAAAGCCGATCGGGGCGTTGAGGCCGGTGCCGACGGCCGTGCCGCCCTGGGCGAGTTCGTAGAGGCCCGGCAGGGTGAGTTCCAGCCGCTTGATGGCCGAGGCGACCTGGGCGGTGTAGCCCGAAAATTCCTGGCCGAGCGTCAGCGGCGTCGCATCCTGCGTATGGGTGCGGCCGATCTTGATGATGTGGGCAAAAGCGTCCGTCTTGGCCTGCAGCGCGCCGTGCAGGTGTTTCAGTGCCGGCAGCAGGTGATGGACGATGCGCTCGGCGCAGGCGATGTGCATGGCCGTCGGATAGGTGTCGTTCGACGACTGGCTCATGTTGACGTGGTCGTTCGGATGCACCGGCTTCTTCGAGCCCATGACGCCGCCGAGCATTTCGATCGCCCGGTTGGAGATGACTTCGTTGGCGTTCATGTTGGACTGGGTGCCGGAGCCGGTCTGCCAGACGACCAGCGGAAAATGCTCGTCGAGCTTGCCGTCGATGACTTCCTGGGCCGCTTCGACGATCACGTTTCCGAGATCGGGCGAAAGCTGGCCGAGCGCCATGTTGGCGCGGGCGGCTGCCTGCTTGACGATGCCGGGCGCCCGGACGACGGAGAGCGGCTGCTTTTCCCAGCCGATCCTGAAGTTGCCGCGCGAGCGTTCCGCCTGGGCGCCCCAGTAGCGATCCGCGGCGACCTCGATGGGCCCGAACGTATCGGTTTCCGTTCTCGTCTTCGTCATGACGTTTGCCTTTCCAACCGTCCGGGGACCGAAAGAATGCCTGTTTTCAGGGCTGCGGTATGAGCCGCCACCGGTCCGCCTTGCTTTAAGATGAGCCTTCTTATCCAGTTCAATCGCCGGCAGCAACGGAAAATGGCCTGATGTCCGGAGGATATTCCCGGCTGTCGCGAAAGCCTAGGGAAGCGTCATGAAAGCGTGATATTTCCGACACTCCCGGCAAGATTGTCGAATGCCGGCAAAGCTGGAACGGCGGCAAAAAGCCTGTCTCGCATCGAGAAGAATTTCTAAAAATTAACGAATAATTTCATAATTTTGTATGAATGTCTCACGGGCGCCGGCAGCGCGTGGCTTTCGGGAAACACTGGCCTGCGAATAAGCCGACAGGCACGGCCGTTTTCTTTTCAACGGAAAGGCGATCGGCTAGATATGCATGACGATTTGCAACGCCGGCCGCAGGCGATGACGACCGCAATAGACGGGGAATGAGTTTGAGACAGACGAGATTGAAGAGCGTCGGGGCTTTGGCCTTGGCTTTGACCTGTGGCGTCGCATTTTTTGGCGCGCAGCCGGCATCGGCAGGAACTCTTCTGGATTTCCTGCGCAGCAACAAGCATGGCCAGACGAAGCAGGCCCAGCAACGCATCGAGCGCGGGGAATTCCCGTCTCAGCCGGTTTTTGAGGAAAAAGCCGCGGAAGTGAAGCCGCTGCCGAAGGTTTCCGGTCCCCAGTATTATACCTACAAGGCCGAAGGGCTGCGTCTTGTCGCTTCCTCCAAATTTGCCGATCCGCTGGTGACCGGCGCGATCGCTGGCGAAACGGCGACGGTGACGCCTGTCAGCCTCGATGCCGACAGCGACCATCGCCGCCTGCTGACCGAGGCCAGGGTGCGCGCCACCGACGAGATCGCCAAGGCGCTCGAGGCCTATTACGGCAGCAACAAGCCGTTGCTCTGGATCGATAACAACGCCGTCAGCGACAAGGCCAAGGCCGCGCTCGCGGTGCTTTCCGACGCTGACGCTGTCGGCCTCGATGCCCGTGACTACAGCGTCCTTGCGCCTTCCGACCAGTATGACAGCATGGACGAAGCCGGCCATAACCGGGCGCTGATGCAGTTCGAACTGGAACTGTCCGCCAAGGTGCTGGCCTATGTGCAGGATACCGTGCGCGGCCGTGTCGATCCCAACAAGATCTCCGGCTACCACGATTTCAAGCGCAAGACGGTCAACCTGCCGGGCGTCCTGAAGGTTGCCGCCGCCTCTCCCGATATTGCCGCCTATCTCGGCAGCCGCACACCCTCGGGGCCACAGTTCGCGCTCCTGAAGGCCGAGCTTGCCAAGCTGCGCGCCGAGCAGAATGGAGACGACCGCGTCGTCATCACGCTCACCGGCCTGTTGAAGCCGGGCGGCAGTTCCGACCAGATGGCCAACATCGTCGCCGCCATCGGCAAGCATGGTTCGGATGCGCTGAAGGTGGATCACGCTCTGACGCTCTCCGCCTACCAGCAGACGCCGGACTATACGCCGGAACTGGTTGCATTGGTGGAAGCCTTCCAGAAGGAGCGCGGCCTGAAGCCGGACGGCGTCATCGGCCAGGCGACCGTGCGCGCCATGGTCGGCGACAGCGATGCCGACAAGATCAACAAGCTGGTGGTGGCGCTGGAGCAGGCCCGCTGGCTGCCCGCCGACCTCGGCAGCCGCTACGTCTTCATCAACCAGCCGGCCTACATGGTCTATTACCACAACAACAACCGGGAAGAGTTGTCGATGCGCACCGTCGTCGGCTCGCGCTCGAACCAGACCTATTTCTTCCAGGACGAGATCGAGACGGTGGAGTTCAACCCGTTCTGGGGCGTGCCGCAGTCGATCATCATCAACGAGATGCTGCCGAAGCTGCGCTCCGACCCGAGCTATCTCGACCGGCTGGGTTATGAAGTCGCGGTGAACGGCCAGGCGGTTTCTTCAACGAGCGTCAACTGGAACGGCTCGACCAACGCCATCTCCGTGCGCCAGCCACCGAGCGGCGACAATGCGCTGGGCGAACTGAAGATCCTGTTCCCGAACAGCCATGCGATCTACATGCACGACACGCCGTCGAAGAGCTTCTTCAAGCGCGACGTGCGCGCCTTGAGCCACGGCTGTGTCCGCCTCGACGATCCGCGCGCCATGGCTGCCGCCGTGTTGGGCACGACGGTCGAGGACGTCGGCAAGCAGATCGCCGCCGGCAAGAACAAGGCGGTGCAGGTGCCGGAAAAATTCCCGGTCTACGTCGCCTATTTCACGGCCTGGCCGAACAAGGACAATGTCGTGGAGTATTTCGACGACGTTTACGGTCGCGACGCCTATGTCAACAAGGCGTTCGAAACGACCAGCAAGGCCCGCGCCGCGCAGGGCTGAGTGGTTATCGATATCACGTGACAAAAAGGCCGCTTGCGAGAAAACGCAAGCGGCCTTTGCTTTGGAAGCGGGTGCAAGGTTATCGATCGATCAGCAAATGCGCGAGTTCCGGCGTCAATTCGTCGAAATGGCGGATGATATGGCTGGGATCGAGGCTTTCGATCGGTGCGTCGGAATAACCGAAGGGCACGCCGAGCGACGGGATGCCAGCATTGCGGGCGACAAGGACATCGTTGAGGCTGTCGCCGACCATCAGCGTGCGGCGCGGATCGCCGCTGGCGCGCTCGACGGTGCCGAGCAGGTGGGCGGCATCGGGCTTGCGCACCGTAAACGTGTCGCCGCCGGTGATTGCGGCAAAACGATCGGTCATCCCGAGCCTCCCGAGCAGCGTACGGGCCAGCCCCTCCATCTTGTTGGTGCAGACGGCCAGCCGGAAGCCGGCGGCAGCGAGCCGGTCGAGAGCGGCCAGCAGGCCGGGATACGGTCTCGACTCACCGGGCATGGTGTCGCTGTAGAAGGTGATGAAGCGTTGCAGCATCGCCGGATATTCTTCCTCCACCAGCGGCTTTCCGCGCAGCGCGAAGGAGCGCTCGATCATCGCGCGGGCGCCATGGCCGACCAGATGGGTGAGGTCGGCATAGGTGACCGGCTCGAGATCGGCGGCGGCGATGGTGTAGTTCAGGCTGGCGACGAGATCGGGCGCGGTGTCGATGAGCGTGCCATCGAGATCGAAGACGACGAGGGGAGCGGTCACGGAAAGGGCCTCCGGGCAGGAATGGCAACGGTTTCAGGCAGTATGGGAAGGCGTTTGCGATTGCAACCCGATATGCTTTCGGCCGTTTGCGGCAATCGCAAATTTCGCGTTGGGGCGATTCTATTTTGTCTTTCGTTTGCGCCGGCAGCCGTGTAAACAGCACACAACGCAACAGACGGGAGCTTGTGGCGCATGGACGCCCGCCAAATGAAGATCAAGGCTGCGGAAGCAGCGCTTGCGCATGTCGAGGACGGTATGCGGCTGGGGATCGGAACGGGGTCTACGGCCGAAGAATTCGTCCGGCTCCTGGCGGAGAAGGTAGCGGGAGGCCTCCGGGTGGAAGGCGTGCCGACCTCCGAGCGCACCGCGCGGCTCTGCGTCGAACTCGGCGTTCCGCTGAAATCGCTCGACGAACTGCCGCATCTCGACCTGACCATCGACGGAGCCGACGAGGTCGATGCCAACCTGGCGCTGATCAAGGGCGGCGGCGGTGCATTGCTGCGCGAAAAGATCGTCGCCTGCGCTTCCGACCGCATGATCGTCATCGCCGACGAAAGCAAGGTGGTGGAAACGCTCGGCGCCTTTCCGCTGCCGATCGAGATCAATCCTTTCGGCCAGGCCGCGACGCGGCTTGCGGTGGAAAAGGTTGCCGCAAGGCTCGGCCTTTCGGGCTCCATGGGCCTGCGTGCCTCGGGCGACGGGCTGTTCATGACCGACGGCGGGCATCTCATTCTCGATGCATCATTTGGCCGTATTCCTGATGCAGAGGCACTCTCGAGCGAACTGAATTCGATCCCCGGCGTCGTCGAACACGGGCTGTTCATCAACATAGCATCACTTGCCGTTATCGCCGGTCCGGCGGGCGCGCGGACGCTGCAAGCGAAGACAGAATAGGAGCATTCATTCATGACGAAATTTGCAGGTTTCGGCCGTTTTGCCGCTGCAGCCATCGTTCTCACGGGAGCTGCGTTCGGTTCCGCCGCCCATGCGCAGGAAATCAGCGACGCGCAGATCGCCGCTGCGAAGGCGGCGATCCAGTCGCTCAACCTGACGAGCCAGTTCGACAACATCCTGCCGACGGTTGCAGAGCGGCTGAAGGCGCAGCTGATCCAGGCCTCGCCGAACTACACCGACATGATCACCGCGACCGTCGACGAAAAGGCCCTGGCCCTTGCCTCGCGCCGCGGCGACCTGGAGCGGGAAGCTTCGACCATCTATGCCAAGGCGTTCACCACGGAAGAGTTGAATGCCATTGCCGCCTTCTATCAGTCCGACGTCGGCAAGAAGCTGCTGCGTGACGGTCCGGTCGCCACCCGCGAAATGATGAAGGCGGCTGACATCTGGGCGTCCGGCATTTCCCGCGACCTCGCCAACGAAAGCGATGCGGCGCTCGAAAAGCAGATCGGCGAGCAGGTGAAGGCGCAGGGCGATCAAGCCAAGCAGCCCGCACAGCAATAAACCGGAACCTTTTTCCGCGATTTTTCGAAGCCCGGCAAACCTCTCCTGCGTCATCCTCGGGCTTGTCCCGAGGATCAAAGCACGTAAGATATATTCTTTATCGTCAATGGCTTGGCAGGCGCAGGCAGATCCTCGGGACAAGCACGAGGATGACGCAATTAAGACAGTCGAGGTTTGTCGACGCGCTAAGCCCGGATTTTTCCGGGCTTTTATTTTTGCCACCGAAAATCCTATATCAGGGCGAAACAACCCATCGTCTCTGCATTCGCTGAAGGAGTGCCTGCCATGCCGTCTTTCGACTACGATCTGTTTGTCATCGGCGGGGGCTCGGGTGGCGTGCGCAGCGCCCGTGTGGCGGCTTCGCTCGGCAAGAAGGTGGGCATTGCCGAAGAATACCGTTTCGGCGGCACCTGCGTCATTCGCGGCTGCGTGCCCAAAAAGCTGTTTGTCTATGCATCGCAGTTTCATGAGCATTTCGAAGATGCCGTGGGTTATGGCTGGACGGTCGGCGAGACGAGCTTCGACTGGAAAAAGCTGATCGCCGCCAAGGACAAGGAGATCGACCGCCTGGAAGGCCTCTATCCCAAGGGCCTGGAAACGGCCGGCGCCGAGATCTTCGAAAGCCGGGCCGAACTCGTCGATGCGCATACGGTGCGGCTCACGGGCCTCGACCGGACCGTGACGGCGGAGCGGATCGTCATCGCCGTCGGCGGGGTGCCCAATCCGCATGCCGCCCTGCCGGGGCACGAACTCTGCATCTCCTCCAACGAGGCGTTCCACCTGGAAACGCTGCCGAAGTCGATCCTGGTCGCCGGCGGTGGCTATATCGCTGTGGAATTCGCCAACATCTTCCATGGCCTCGGCGTCGAGACGACGCTGATCTATCGCGGCCAGGAAATCCTGTCGCGCTTCGACCAGGACATGCGCCGCGGGCTGCACGAGGCGATGACCGCCAAGGGCATCCGCATCCTGCTCCAGGACGTGATACAGGAGGTCTCGCGAAACGACGCCGGCGGCCTGTCGGTGCGCACGATGAACAATGGCGGGCTTGAGATCGAGACGGTGATGCTGGCGCTCGGTCGTGACCCCAACACCAAGGGGCTGGGCCTGGACAATGCCGGCGTGGCGACGGACGAGCGCGGCGCGATCGTTGTCGACGCCTATTCGCGCACCAATGTGGCGAGCATCTTCGCGCTCGGCGACGTGACCGACCGGGTGCAACTGACGCCGGTCGCCATCCACGAGGCGATGTGTTTCATCGAGACCGAATACCGCAACAACCCGACGCCGGCCGATCACGACCTGATCGCGACGGCGGTGTTCTCGCAGCCGGAAATCGGCACGGTCGGTCTCAGCGAGGAGGCGGCCGCCAGGAAATACGGCGAGCTGGAAATCTACCGCGCCCAGTTCCGGCCGATGAAGGCGACGCTGTCCGGCCGGCAGGAAAAGACGATCATGAAGCTGATCGTCAATGCGGCCGACCGCAAGGTCGTCGGCGCACACATCCTCGGCCACGATGCCGGCGAGATGGCGCAGCTTCTCGGCATCACGCTCAAGGCCGGCTGCACCAAGGACGATTTCGACCGCACCATGGCCGTTCACCCGACCGCGGCGGAAGAGCTTGTGACCATGTACGTGCCGAGCTACCGCATCCGCAACGGCGAGCGGGTGTGACGAGGCCCATCGTCGCTTTGCCGCCGGTATCCTCTGTCGGCGCGGCGGCTATGCAAACGCTTTGTTAAAGTTTATAAGCCCGCATTTCCAACACGACGGGGCATCCGCCGAGGATGCTTGAGCACAGGTGAGTAGATGGTACAGAATTGGACCCCGAGCAGCTGGCGGCAGAAACCCATCCAGCAGGTGCCGGACTATCCGGACCAGGCGGCGCTGAGCGCGACGGAAGCGCAGCTTGCAACCTATCCGCCGCTGGTTTTCGCCGGTGAAGCCCGCCGTTTGACGAAGGCGCTCGCCAATGTCGCCGAAGGCCGCGGCTTCCTGCTGCAGGGCGGTGATTGTGCCGAGAGCTTTGCCGAACACGGCGCCGACAACATCCGCGACTTCTTCCGCGCCTTCCTGCAGATGGCCGTTGTCCTGACGTTTGGCGCCCAGCAGCCGGTGGTCAAGGTCGGCCGTATCGCCGGCCAATTCGCCAAGCCGCGCTCCTCCAACATCGAGAAGCTCGGCGATGTCTCGCTGCCGAGCTACCGCGGCGATATCATCAACGGCATCGAATTTACGGAAGAAGCCCGCATTCCCAACCCCGAGCGGCAGATGATGGCCTACCGCCAGTCGGCCGCGACGCTGAACCTGTTGCGCGCCTTCGCCATGGGCGGTTATGCCAACCTCGATAACGTCCACCAGTGGATGCTCGGCTTCATCAAGGACAGCCCGCAGGGAGAGCGTTACCGCAAGCTGGCCGACCGCATCACCGAAACCATGGATTTCATGAAGGCGATCGGCATCACCTCGGACAACAATCCGAGCCTGCGCGAGACGGATTTCTTCACCAGCCACGAGGCGCTGCTGCTCGGTTACGAGCAGGCGCTGACGCGGGTCGATTCCACCTCCGGCGACTGGTATGCCACCTCCGGCCACATGATCTGGATCGGCGACCGCACCCGCCAGGCCGACCATGCGCATATGGAATATTGCCGCGGCATCAGGAACCCGATCGGCCTGAAATGCGGCCCGTCGCTGACGGCCGACGGCCTGATCGAGCTGATCGACATCCTCAACCCGGCCAACGAAGCCGGCCGCCTGACGCTGATCTGCCGCTTCGGCCACGACAAGGTCGCCGAGCACCTGCCGCGGCTGATCCGCGCCGTCGAGCGCGAAGGCCGCAAGGTCGTGTGGTCCTGCGATCCGATGCATGGCAACACGATCACGCTCAACAACTACAAGACCCGGCCGTTCGAGCGGGTCCTGTCCGAAGTCGAGAGCTTCTTCCAGATCCACCGCGCGGAAGGCACCCATCCGGGCGGCATCCATATCGAGATGACCGGCAAGGATGTAACCGAATGCACCGGCGGCGCGCGTGCCGTGTCCGCCGAGGACCTGCAGGATCGCTACCACACCCATTGCGATCCGCGCCTCAATGCCGACCAGGCGCTGGAACTGGCGTTCCTCCTGGCCGAACGCATGAAGGGCGGCCGCGAGGAAAAGCGCCTCGTCGTCAACGGCTGAGCCGCACCGACGGAGGTACGAATTTAACCGGGCCGCGAGGCCCGGTTTTTTATTGCACCAGCACGGCGTTCCGGCAGCGGACGTCGGAGATGCTGATGTCGGCTTCGCCGATCTTCACGCCGAGAATCAGCAGCGTGTTGTAGAGAAGGTCGTCGAGAGGCGCGGTGACGCCTGCCAGCGTGTTGGCGAGTGCTGCCTGAACCGCCTTCGGGGTGCCGAGCGGCAGGCCGAGCAGATCGATATCCAGCGTCAGGTTGCCGAGCAGCGAACTGACCGTCGAGGTCAGCGCGTCCTTGGTCGAGACGCTGCGGATCCTGTTTGCCGCGATGTCGGCGGGCGTGAAGGTGAGGCGCGTCGGCTTGATGTTGGTGGTGTTGACATGCGCCATGCCGGTCACCTTGAGAACTGCCGAGGAAAGAATGCGGGCCGGCGTGACCCGCGGTTTGTCGGAAAAATTGGCGAATGCGCTGGTGTCGACCGCGCCGATGGCGAGTTCTAGCACCCCGGGCACGGCATCGACGGTGACGTTGGCATTGGTGTCCAGCCCGCCGAGGCAGCGGATATCCGCCAGCCGGGCTTCGGCATGGGCGATTTCGACATAGATCGGCAGGTGCAGCTTCAGGCCGGCAAGCAGGGCCAGGCCATCGACGCTGGCATCGAAGAGCAGGCGGGTCTGCGCGGTGCGGACGATCGATCCGGGATCGCCGACCTTGATGGACGGCGTTCCGACGGGAGGCTCGCCGATCGCCACGGTCAGCGAAACGGAAGCCAGGCCGGGAAGATTGCCGGCAAGGTCGATTGCGACCTGCTTGCCGCCGCCGGCAGCGACGGCCCCGGCATTCAGCAATTGCAGCAGGTTGGCCTTGACCGACAGGTTCTGATGGCTGCCGACGGGATTGCCGCCGATGGCATGCAGGTCGAGGATCTGGCTGAGTTTCAGCCGGGCGCTGGTTTTACCGACCGCCTGCTCGGCGCCCTTGAGGATCGCCGCCACGGACGGCGTGACGCCGCTCGCCTTTCCGAGCGCTGCCAGAAACTGGCCGTAGGAGATATCCTGCTGCAGGACATCGTCGTAGCTCAGGGCCTGCAGGCCGAGATTGACCGCGAGCGCATCGACGAAAGAAAGGGCGCTGATGTCCAGCTTGGCAAGTGCCTTGTAGTCCATGAGGCTGAGTGTCAGCTTGGCGCCGAGCAGGCCGCCCAACAGATCGTTGAGCAGGCCGTCATTGATGCTGGCAAGCCGCGAGCCGATGGTAAAGGCGGCGTATTTCTGAGTCGCCGCGATGCCGCTGGCGCTGACGACGGGGGAGGCCGAGAAGATGCCGGCGAAATAGACCTCGCCCCGTTCCTCGATCCGCACGCGGGCGGCGTCGAAGGGAGCGTTTCCGGCCACGAAGCGCTGCTCGACCGGCAGGTCCGGATCGGCGGAATAACGGCCGCGCTCGACGGCTGCGATGCCGCGGTAATCGGGATAGATCGCCTCGTCGGAGGCCAGGACCGTGCCATCGGGCTTGATCAGGCCGCGGGAGGACCGAACCACGAGATTGATGCCGTTGGTGCGGAAATGGTCGGCGAGGTTCGCCTCCGCCTGGTCGAGGCGTGAGGCTGCGACGATGGCGGCAATGTCGGCAAGCCCCTGTGCCTGGCGTTTCTGCAGGGTCAGCGCGCCGTAATCGACGCCAAGACCAAGCATCATGATCACAAGGGGGGCAACCAGCGCGGACGACAACGCAATGTTGCCGCTCCTGTCGTGCAGCCATTGGCGCAGCAATGCAATTTGTAGGCGCATGTCAGATTCCTCCGATGCGGATCGTCGAAAACCGGCGAATGCGCTCGTTCGGCAGGGCGAAGGAATAGAGTTTGAAGATCGGCAGGTCGGAAGCGTCATAGTCGAGTGCGACAGTGAATTGGTTCGGATTGCCGGGATCGTCCTGTACGGAAACCTGAAGCCGGTCGCGGCTGAGAAAGGCATAGTGCAGCGTGGTGTCGTTTACGAAAGCCTGCGCAAGCCGGGAGCGCTCCTGTGCCGATAGGCCTGCCACGGCGGTGCGCGCTGCGTCGGCGGCGATCTGCTGCACCGAGTTGGCGGCAGCAATGTAGATACCGTAGCCGATGAGGCTGAGAACGGTCATCAGGAAGAGCGGAGCGATGATGGCGAATTCCACCGCGGCAGCTCCCTTGCGGCAAAAGAAAAGCTTTCGAAGACAGGTCATGAATTGCCTCTTATGATTGAGTTAGAGACAGATAATGAAATCTCATGTTGCTTTCAGATGTGCTAATTAACTCTTAAAACCGGCAGGTTGATAATCTTTCTGCGGGAATATTTTGTTTCTGCATGAGGTGTATGTCCTGGGCGGAAGGGAAGGAGCCCGGCAAGGGTTTGACAGCAGCGCTCGAAACCCTAGATTTGCAGCTCTAAAAACATCGGGGGAGAGCAATGACCGAAATCCATACCGGCTCGTGTCTTTGCGGCGCGGTCCGCTTTCGTACCAGGGGCAAACTGCGCGATGTCATCGCCTGCCATTGCTCGCAATGCCGCAAGCAGACAGGCCTTTATTACGCAGCGACGAATGTTCCGATCAGCGACATCGAACTGGAGGGGGAGGAGAACATCACCTGGTTTCGTGCCAGCGACTTCGCCCGGCGCGGCTTCTGCCGGACCTGTGGATCGGCGCTCTTCTGGCAGGCGGACAAGGAAGATTACCTCTCCGTGCTTGCCGGCAGTTTCGACCAGCCGACCGGATTGCGTGTCGGCAAACATATATTTTGCGCCGACAAGGCCGATTTTTACGGCCTGCCCGACGATGCGCCGCATTACGCGCAGGGATCACCCGGCCTTGTGGTTGCGGGCAATTCCTGATGTTTCGTCGTCGTGTGACTGTTGCTCGGCCCAGTGCACGGCTTCGTCGAGGGCGGCGAACTTGACCGACTGCCAGTGGAAATAATCGCGCAGGAACGTCGGGGAGAACCAGAGCCGCCCACGGCGCCGGGGGCGCTCCCAGCCGAGCAAGCCGGCGGCTTCGGCAGGCGCGAACATGCGTTTGACGTTGGTCGCCGAAATCGCATATTTCTGGGCGATCTCCGCGATTGAAATCTCGCCGAGGAAGATCTTGCCGTCCTGCTCCTTGTCGGAGGCCAGGCGGCTGATCAGTTCGTGCAGCACCATGCCGCCGGATTCCGCCCAGATGAACGAGGCGACGGTTTCAGGCCGGTTGCGCCATGCCGGGGCGTCGATCAGCGCCCTGGCGGCGTAGGGCTGGCCGAGGCGAAACAAGGCCGGATCGCTTTCGCAGCGCTCGGCGCGGTTACCGCCGTCTAGCCGGTCGAGGCAGGTCATGTGGCCGAGAAACCAGCTATACATCGCCCTTGCCGCCGCGTCGGTGATTTCCAGTGGGCGCTTGCGCTTGTCCTGGCTGTCGGGGGCGTCGCGGAGGAACTTGTAGGCGACCAGTTCGGCAAGATAGCTCGCCACCGTGTTGCGGCTGACCACGGCATAGCGGGCGAGGACATCATAGAGCCGGGACGCCGTCAGACCGGTGGATGTCGCCAGCGGATCGCGCTCCAGTTGCAGCGCATAGAGCATCTGCGTCATGATCCACTTTTGATGGGAGGCCTTCAGCCGCGCCAGGCGCGGCGTCTCCTCGTGGATGCTGACGAGATGCCTGGCGATACCGACTTCGATGGTGAGAAAGAGCGGATGGTTCAGGATCTGCTCGCGGCTCAAGGGCGGGGTAAGGAGCCGGTGATGGCGCGCGTTATCTGGCATTGTTGGACTTCTATAGGCAGGCAACGATAGGGTCATAACGAGCAAACGACTGTTTTTGTTCGGAGAGGCCGCATTTATTCCGATTTTTCGATCAGGCTGGTCAATCGGGCAACGTCCCGGCGCAATTCAGCAAGTTCCGCAAGCACCTGCATGTCGATCTTGTGATGCAGGGAAAGCACCTCGATCTCGGCCTTGAGATTGATCTCGTAGTCTTTCGCCGCCTCGAAGCGGTCGCGGGCAGCCTGACGGTTCTGCGACATCATGATGATCGGCGCCTGGACGGCGGCCAGCATCGACAGCAGCAGGTTGAGAAAGATGAAGGGGTAGGGGTCGAAGGCATGCCCGACCAGGATGAGCGTATTGATGACCGCCCAGGCGACCAGGAAAGCGGCAAAACTGATGATGAAAGTCCAGGAGCCGCCGACGCGGGCGATGGAATCGGACAGCCGTTCGCCAAAACTTTCCTGCGCCGAAAGCGCCGCGTTGACGTCGGTGGCGACGATCATGCGCTCCTTGGCCTTTTCGAGGATACGTTTTTCTGTTTCGCTGAAGCCGCCGGATTTCCGGCCGAAACGAATATGTTCGAAGCCGGGAAGAAGTGACATCGCGGTTCTCCGTAAGACAAGCCAGGTTGACGGCTGCACCGGCGACGCCGAAAAGCGACCGCCGGACATGGCCTTAGACCTTTAACGGAGATTTTTCAAGAAGATGCGGCACGACGGAGAGTCGCGCCGACAATGCTCGTCATCCTTGTGGCTGGGTCACCCAGGCATGACTGGGGAACAGGCGGTCGACGCTGTATTGCTGGCCGAACATCATGTCGTGCTGGATATAGCGGAAATCGCGCATCATCGGATCGAGCGGCTCCTTCGCCCGCAGCCAATCGGGCTTCGCCTGGTTGTCGCGCGCCACGAGCTGGTAGCGGTCGATGATCGGATAGCGGCGCTGAACGCGGCCGAGGAAGTTGGTGTAGTAAGGATGGTCGAAGCGCGCCATCTTGATGACATGGTAGGGCAGGATCGCCGGGCTGATCGTGCCGATGTTCTTCTTGCCGGAGCGGCTGGACCAGACGATCAGCGGCGTCTCATGCTCGCGTTTCATCACCTCGATCGAGGCCTTGCGGGTCGCGACCTGTTCCGGCATGTAGCCGCTGTTGACATAGACGGGGCCGAGCGGCGGCAGATGATCGCCGAAGACGACGATGATGGTTTCGCGCTCGCGCTTCCTGGCCCATTCCATCAGCATCTTCAGGCTGTCGTCGGCTTCCTTGACGCCGTGCGCATAGGTGGCCAGCGTCCTTTTGTCGGCCTCGGGAAGATCGCCTTCGACGGTGATGGCATTCCTGGCATAACGGGCAGGTTCATAGGGGCCGTGGCCCTGCAAGGTGACGGAGAAGAAGAAGAACGGGCGGTCCATGCCGTCGGCCTGGCGCATGATCTCCTTGAACAGCGCCTCGTCGGAGGCGAAGAAGCCGCGCTTGTCGAGCGCCGGCAGGTTTTCTTCCGACTTGAATTCCTCGAAACCGAAGGCCTTGTACACTTCCGCGCGGTTCCAGAACCAGCTCTGATAAGGATGAATGGCGCGGGTGACATACCCTTCTCCGCGGAAGAACGTCGCCAGTGACGGCATCGGGCGGCGGACGTACTGCTGGTAGGGAATGCTGCCATAGGGCAGGAAGGCGTTCGAGAAACCCGTCAGCGCCTCGAACTCGACATTGGCGGTCATGCCGCCGAATTCCGGCGAGAACACATTGCCCGACTGGTTTTCACGCATCACCGGCATCGGATCGGGCGACAGCTTGACATTGGAAAGCCGCGTGGGGTCCCACAAGGACTCGCTCATCAGCACGATGACATCAGGGTGATCGTCGCCACCGGTGCCGAAGGGCATCGCTTTTCCCGGAATTTTTGCCATGGTTTCGGCGCCGTAGCCGGCGGGTGCCGAAACATTGGCCATCGGTACGTTGAAGGCGAAAGCGAGAAGGAAGCCGTTGTGGCGATAGTTTTCCTTCTGGTCCCACATCATCGGAATGACCTGCAGCCGGTCGCGCAGCCAGGAATACTGGCTGTAGTCCATCAGCGAGACGAAACCGGCAAGCAGCGGCAGCGTGAGGGCAAGGCTGGCAGCGCGCCAGCGGCCGGAAAGTTGCGGAAAGCGTTTCCACGCGCAGACCCAGAGATAGACGATCAGCACGACCGATGCGACCAGGCCTCCGAAAACGGCGACCGCGGTCCAGGGCCGCTGGCTGATCATCACCGGCAGCAGCTCGACGATCTGGCGTGCAAACAGGAAATCCGTGGGATAGAGCGGGTCGGAGAGAAAAAGCTGCTTCTGGCGGGAGACGAATGCCGGTATGAGGGCCAGCGGCACGACGATCAGCAGCGACTGGTAGCGCCGTCCGAAGATGGCGTCGAGGCAGAGGATGAGCATCATCATCACTGTCACCGAGGTCATGCCCGGCCGGGCGGACGAGGTGATGAAGTTGCCGATATCGGTCGTCGAGCCGCGCGAGATCCACTCGACGGCGATCAGGATCAGCAGCGACAGAATGAACGACTTGCCGAGCGCATAGGCGATGGACAGCGCCTGCTCGCCACGCCGGGATAGAGGCCGGTAAAGAGGAAGGCGAGCGGTCCTGGTGGCCGCCATTGCCTTAGACAGAAACTCGACCAAGCTGATCTCCGGACGCGTTATAAAAGTTTCTTAAAAGTTTCACACCACTGTCACATCATCGTCATGAACGCTAGATGAACCGTCTTTGTTCAACGGCATGTTGCACATGTTTTCCCCGTCGATGGGCTAGGCGCGGGAGGCCGACAGACCGTTGCCGCGTTGCGAAGCGGGCGGCGGCGCGCTAAACGGTGGCCATGACCGAAAAAAGCCGAGATCAGAAGAGCTTGCGCATCGCCGTCGCCCAGACGAATGCCGTCGCCGGCGACGTGGCCGGCAATCTCGCCAGGGCGCGTCGGGCTCTCGGGGAAGCGCAGCGGCAGGGCGCCGATCTGCTCGTGTTCGCCGAGTTGTTCCTGGCGGGCTTTACCCCCGAGGATCTGGTGCTTGGCGAGACCTTTCTTCATGCCTGCGCGGCCGCCGTCGAGACACTGGCAGGCTGGACAGGGCAGGGTGGACCGGGGATCGTTATCGGTTTCCCGCGGCAGGACGGCCGGGCGAAGCGCAATTCCGTCGCCGTGATCGACGGCGGCCGGGTGATTGCCATCCGCGACAAGGTCGATCTGCAGCCTGAAGAAAGCGGGTATTTTTCCGCAGGCGCGATGACCGGTCCCGTCGGGTTTCGCGGCGTCCGGCTCGGAATCGCCATCGGCCGGGATCTGTCCGGCGAGCTCGGCGTTTGCGAAACCCTGGCGGAAAGCGGGGCGGATATGCTGATCGTGCCCGCCGTCTCCGCCTATGGCGGCCAGACGCTCGATCTCCGTCACCAGCAGGTCTTGCGCCGGGTGATCGAGACGGATCTGCCGTTGGTCTACGCCAACGCGCTGGGCGGCAACGGCGAGCATGTGTTCGACGGCGCCGGCTTCGGTTTCAACGCCGACAGGAGTTTGGCCTTCCAGATGGCGCCGTTCGACGAGGGGCTGGCGACCTGCGACTGGGAGCAGACCGACGAAGGCTGGATCTGCCGCCAAGGCCGGATCGAGGACCTGCCGGGACCTGACGAGGCGGATTACCGTGCCTGTCTGCTCGGCCTGCGCGACCATGTCGAGAAGAACGCCGTCCGGACTGTCCTGGTGGAGCTTTCCGGGACGATCGGCGCCGCGCTGTCCGCCGCGCTCGCCGTCGATGCCGTCGGAGCGGACCGGGTGCGGACGGTGACGATTTCCGCCCATTCCTACGAGCCGGGCTTGCTGGAGACAGTCAAGGCGCAGGCAGCGGCTCTCGGCTGTCGGCACGATGTCGTGCCGGTTGAAGCGGCGCAGCGGGGTCTGGCGGCTGCGATGGCGGGTCTGGCTCCGCAGGGCGGGGCGGAGAGGCTCTTGGAGGCGGCGCGGGGCAGCATTCTTGTCGCGCTTGCCGATGGTCTGGAGGCGATGATCGTCGCGGCGGCCGACAGGTCGGATATCGCCGTCGGCGCTTTTGGTTTGCAAACGGGAACATACGGCAGCTTTCACCCGATCCGGGACCTTTTTCACGGGCGGGTGCGCGATCTTCTCCGGTGGCGCAACCGGTACCGGACGCCCGATGCCTTGGGACCGGCAGGAGCATTTGTTTCCGAAGACATCCTGAACCACATTCCACCCGGCGAGGCTGATCTCGACGGCATCCTCGAATGCCTGCTCGACAGGAACCTGGGAGCGGCCGATATCGCCGCCCGCGGTTTTGCCGCCGCCGATGTCGCCCGGATCGCGGGGCTGGTCTATCGTGCCGAAGGCCGGCGCAGGCGCGTTTTGCCGGGTGTCGGATTGATGCGGAACGATGGCCGGGATGAGCGCCGCTATCCCTTGAACAGCCGTTTTGAAACCGGCGAGTGAGGATGCGGATGCGCAGTTCGGTCGAGATCTACAATCTTCGCGCAGGGCGCAGTAGCGTCGTCTGGCAGACGGACCGGCTGGTGGAGGCGCCGAACTATGCGCCCGACAGCAGCCATCTGCTGATCAATGCCGACGGGCTGATCTACCGGCTGCCGCTGGACGGCATGGCACCGACGCCGGTCGATACCGGTTTTGCCCGCGCCTGCAACAACGACCACGGCCTTTCGCCGGACGGCTGCATGCTGGCGATTTCCGACAAGACCGAATTCGGCAGGTCGGCGATCTACACCCTGCCGGCCGCGGGCGGCACGCCGAAGCTGGTCACGAAAAACCTGCCGTCCTACTGGCACGGCTGGTCGCCGGATGGCGAACGTCTCACCTATTGCGGCATTCGCAACGACGTCTTCGACATCTACACGATCGGCGTCGACGGCGGCGAGGAGCTGCGGCTGACGAACGGCGAGGGGCGCAATGACGGTCCCGACTATTCGGCCGACGGGCAATGGATCTATTTCAACTCCAGCCGCACCGGCTTGATGCAGATCTGGCGCATGCATCCGGATGGCTCAGCGCTGACGCAACTGACCGGCGACGATCAGGGCAACTGGTTCGCCCATCCCGCGCCGGGCGACGACAAGGTGCTGATTCTCTCCTACGACGCCGATGTCTTCGATCATCCGCGCGATTGCCATGTCCGGCTGCGGCTGATGGATATGGACGGCGGCAATCTGACCACGCTTTTTGCGCTGTTCGGCGGTCAGGGCACCATAAACGTTCCGAATTGGCGCGCCGACGGCGAAGAGTTTGCGTATGTCCGCTACGCGTCGGTCGATGATCCGGCAGCGGATTAAGTCTTTTCAAACCATCGCGCTTAAGCGTTTTTTCCTGCTTGTTTGCTAGCTTCCCCGACAGCAAATGGGGCGGACAGGCCCGAGGGGACGAAATGAGCGAGATCAGCGCAAGAGTTTTTGCGAATACGAGCAGTTGGATGGTCCGTGGCATCTATCTGGCGTGCGCCGTCTTCGTTTTTCTGTTCATCGCCAGCGTCTTCCTCGTCCTGGATTATTCCGTCTACCAGGCGAATAGCTTCGGGATTTCGACGGAACGCAAGCTCGTTCAGCAACAGTTCCAGCACCAGATCGACGAGGTCGTCAAATACCAGGCGGAGCTTTCCTTCCGGGATGAAACGGTCAAGGAAGCGCGCGGCTCCTCCTTCAGCGACAGTTTCGTCCAGCGCCGCATTCATGACTGGCTGTGGTCGGATTTCGGCTTCTCGTGGATCGTCTTCAGCGAGACGGGCCATCAGACCAAGCTTGCCGTCAACAACGGCGTAGCAGTGGCGCCAGACAAGGCTGACGGCCTGCTTTTCTGGATCGACGATCTCGTCTACGAAGCGAACCAATCCTATTGGGCCGCTCTCAAGCCCGAGAAGGACGGCTTCCGGCTGCGCATGATGGACAGCGATCGCGACCAGCTTTCAGCTCCCTTGCCCTACATCCACGCCGCCGACATGCGCATGGTCGACGGTCGCATGAGCATCGTCGTGGTGCAGGCGGTGGTGCCGAAATCGCTGTTCATTCCGAAAGGGTCGGAGCAGCCGATCATCATGATCACTGTCAAGCCGATTTCGGAAAAGATGTTAGCGTCGATGAGCCAGCGCCTGGCGATCGGGGATCTGCACGTCGTCGCCGACGAAGAAAACAAGAACCGGCCGGATGCCTATACGCCCGTCGGCAAGGGATTTACCGACGGGCCGTTCCTGGTGGCTTGGACGCCGAACGCGCCGGGACCGTTCATCTGGCAGTCGGCGATGCCGAAGGTGGCGATCCTCTCGCTGCTCGCCGCTCTCTCCATGGGGTTCATCGCCTGGCGTTTCGGCGCTGTGGTGCGGGCGCTGCAGAAGAGCGAGGCGACCAACCGTTTCCTCGCCAAGCATGACGCGCTGACCGGCCTTGCCAATCGCATCGCCTTCGAGGAAAGCCTGACGGCGATGATGGAAGAGCATCCGGAAGGGCCGATCGCCGTGCTCGCCGTCGATCTCGACAAGTTCAAGGCCGTCAACGACCAGTACGGCCACGCCGCCGGCGACGCCGTCTTGAAGGCCGTGGCGGCGCGCTTCAGCGACCGCGTCGGCGATGCCGGCCTTGTTGCCCGCCTCGGCGGCGACGAGTTCATGGTCCTCATCCCCAATGCCAATGAAACGACGATCATGGCGCTGGCCGCCGGTCTCGTCATCGATGCCCAGGTGCCGATCGTCTTCAACGAGATGCTGCTGCAGGTCGGCGGCAGCGCCGGCGCGGCACTTTTCCCACGCGACGGCCACAATATCCGCAACTTCGTGCATGCCGCCGACATGGCGCTGTATGCCGCCAAGAACAGCGGGCGCAACCGCGCGGTCCTCTACGAGGGCGACGCGATCATGCGGCCGAGCACGGCGGCGGCCTGACGCGACGGCACGTTTCCCCGGACTGCCCGGAAAGAATTATTGCAACGGCTGGCTTGTCGACCCCTTCGGGTTCCTGAGATCGATCGCGGCGCTGTCGTCGCCGAGGAATTGCGGGCCGACCTGGCGGATCTTCGAGTTGGCCGGGTCGTAGACGCGCTCTTCGGGCATGGCGTCGAGCGTGCCGCGCGGTTCCGGCTTGGTTTCGGTGACGATTTCGGTCACCGATTTCGAACTGGTCTGCTTCGGCAGCGTGCCGGCGTTGCTCTCTTTCAGCTTCTGCTCGTAATAGGCGTTCAGGTTGCAGCCGCAGGCCGAATCCTTGCTGCTCGTGCGGTTGCGATAGGAGAAGGCGTTCGGCAGTTCCGTATAGGGCGCGCCGGTTTCGGCGGAAATCATGTCGGCGCTCTCCTGGCCGACCATGGCGTGGTAATAGAGTTCCGTCTGCGTGCCCGGGCACATCTGGGCGCAGGTCTGCGCATCATGGCGGAAACTCTGACTGGTCGCATTCGAGGAGATGGGGAAGAAGGCGCCGTCGCAGGTGCGCACGCAGAGCGTCCTCAAGCCGCCCTCCTGCTGCAGCGGCAGTTGCTCGCCCAGCGGCAAGGGTTCGCCCTCCATCGGCAGCAGGCTCGTCGGCTGGCGGTCGATGGCGCCGAAGACGCGGTTGGTCGAAATGATTGAGCCGCCGTCGCTTTCCAGCGTTGCCCTGAGATCCTGTGTCTCTGTGAGCGCCGTATCGGAAGGGGTCTGCTCGTCGCAGCCGTTTTCGCGCAACGCCGCCAGGACGCCGCTGCGGCCGCCGTTTCGCAGGCCGGAGCGCTGGCGCAGAAGCTCGTCCTTCTCGACCTCCATGTCGTTGAGGTCGGCTTCCGCCCGCATGCAGAACTCCTGGTTGTCGCCACCGAAAACGATGATGCTGCCCGAGGAGCAGCCGCTGCGGCGCATGTCGCTGCGCAGGCGGCGGATATCCTGGTTCAGGCGGTTGATGGCGTTGGCGGAGCGTCGCACGTCACCGGTATTGCCGATCACCGTCGGCGTGCCGGCAAGGCTGGCGCGCAGTTCTTCACACACGGCTCTCGCCTCGGCGCGCAACGGCACCGTCGAAACCAGCGTCAGGAGCACGACGGGAAACACACGCCAAAACGCAACGCGGGGCTTTTCTCGGTTAAGGGGACGGGTCACGGGGGGGCGACCCGCCTCTCCAAGCAATGCCATCATACCGCAACGGCAGCCAGCCGCAACATGGTGCGGTCGGCTGGTACGGTTTTTGCTCCGGCTTGGTTTACGGTGCCGTCGGGTGCGAGGCCTCGACGACGGCAAGCGCCGCCATGTTGACGACGCCGCGCGAGGTCACCGAGGACGACAGGATGTGCGCCGGAAGCGCGGCTCCCAGCAGGATCGGCCCGACATGCAGGGCATCCATCATCGTCCGGACGATGCCGAGCGAGATGTTGGCGGCATCGAGCGTCGGGAAGACGAGCAGGTTGGCTTCCCCCGTCAGCGTCGAGTTCGGCATAGCGCGCTTGCGCAGCGCTTCCGAGAGCGCCGAGCCGCCCTGCATTTCGCCGTCGACCTCGAGACCCGGGGCCTTTTCGCGGATCAGTTCCAGGGCATGCCGCATCTTGCGGCCGCTTTCGGAGTTGCGCGACCCGAAATTCGAATGCGAGAGCAGCGCCGCCTTCGGCGTGATGCCGAAACGGCGGATTTCCTGGGCGGCGAGGATGGTCGTCTCTGCCAGTTCTTCCGCAGTCGGATTGTCGTTGACGAAGGTGTCGGTGAAGAAGATCGCGCCGCGCTGCGAGATCAGCAGGCTGAGGCCGGCGAAGGCGCAGACGCCCTTGCGCCTGCCGATGATCTGGTTGACGTCGCGCAGGTGCTTGTCATAACGGCCTTCGACGCCGCAGATCAGCGCATCGGCTTCGCCGCGACGCACCGACAACGCGCCGATGACGGTGTTGTTGGTGCGCACGATGGTGCGGGCTGCCTCCGGGTTGATGCCGGCGCGGCCGACAAGGGCGAAGTAGTCGTCGACATAGTCGCGATAGCGCGGATCGTCCTGCGGATTGACGACCGCGAAATCGACATCCGGCCGGATGCGCAGGCCGAAACGCTGCAGGCGCGTCTCGATGATCTGCGGGCGCCCGATGAGGATCGGCTGGCCGGTGCCTTCCTCGATGAGCACCTGGGCGGCGCGCAGCACGCGTTCGTCTTCGCCTTCGGCAAAGATCACCCGCTTCTGGCCGGCATTCTTGGCGGCGGTGAAGATCGGCTTCATGACGAAGCCGGAACGAAAGACGAAGCGGTTGAGCTGGTCGAAATAGGCATCGAAATCGGCGATGGGCCGTGCCGCGACGCCGCTGTCGGCCGCTGCCTTCGCCACGGCCGGCGCGATGCGCAGGATCAGCCGCGGATCGAAGGGCGAGGGGATCAGGTAGTTCGGCCCGAAGGTCGGCGTCTCGTCGGAATAGGCCTTGGCGGCAACTTCCGAGACCTCTTCGCGGGCAAGTGCTGCGATGGCGCGCACGGCGGCCATCTTCATTTCTTCATTGATCGTCGTGGCGCCGCAATCGAGCGCGCCGCGGAAGATGTAGGGGAAGCACAGGACGTTGTTGACCTGGTTGGGGAAGTCCGAACGCCCGGTGCAGATCATCGCGTCGGGCCGTGCGGCGCGGGCGAGATCCGGCATGATTTCCGGCGTCGGGTTGGCCAGCGCCATGATCAGCGGCTTTTCGGCCATGCGCGCCAGAAGGTCCGGCTTCAACACGCCGGCGGCCGAAAGGCCGAGGAAGACGTCGGCGCCGTCGATGCTTTCGTCCAGCCGGCGCTTGTCGCTCTTCTGGGCGTAGACGGATTTCCATTCGTCCATCAGTTCGACGCGGCCCTCATAGACCAGGCCTTCGAGGTCGTGGACCCAGATGTTTTCCCGTTTGGCGCCCAGCGTCACGAGCAGGTTGAGGCAGGCGAGTGCGGCCGCGCCGGCACCCGAGGCGACGATCTTGACGTCGGCGATCGCCTTGCCGGCGAGTTCCAGGCCATTGAGGATCGCCGCGGCGACGATGATGGCGGTGCCGTGCTGGTCATCGTGGAAAACCGGGATGTTCATCATCGACCGCAGCCGGCGCTCGACCTCGAAACATTCCGGCGCCTTGATATCCTCAAGGTTGATGCCGCCGAAGGTGGGTTCCAGCGCCGAGACCGTGCTGACCATGCGCTCGACGTCGAGGGCATCGATCTCGATGTCGAAGACGTCGATGCCGGCGAACTTCTTGAAGAGCACGGCCTTGCCCTCCATCACCGGCTTGGAGGCGAGCGGGCCGATATTGCCGAGGCCGAGGACGGCGGTGCCGTTGGAGATCACGGCAACGAGATTGGCGCGGGCAGTGTAGTCGGCCGCCCGTTCCGGCTCGTCGCGGATCGCAAGGCAGGGGGCGGCAACGCCGGGAGAATAGGCAAGCGCCAGGTCGCGCTGGTTGCCGAGCGGCTTGGTCGCCTGGATCTCCAGCTTGCCCGGACGCGGATAACGATGGAAGAACAGGGCCTGCTCATCGAGGTCGCCGCTTGCGGGAACCGTCGGCGCCTTTGATTTCTCGTGGTTATCCATGGCGCGCCTTCCTCTCATGTCTTTTCAGTCGGTTTCTCATAGCAACAATCGTTTTGGCGATACAATCGGGAATTTCTCACTTTTCGATGTTGTGAGACGCACGGCTGCGCCGGCGCATGCCCGGCCCTTGTCATCATGTTGCAACAAGACTCTGGTTTTACGGGCTTTAAAAATTCCATGAACCAAAGGATGACATCCGTGGCTGGGCAGCAGGAAGTCAAACATTTCAGGACACTGTTCCTGTCCGATATCCATCTGGGCTCGAAGGCGGCGAAGGCGGATTTCCTGCTCGATTTCCTAAAATACCACGAGGCCGACACCATCATCCTCGTCGGCGATATCGTCGACGGATGGCGGCTGAAGCGGAGCTGGTACTGGCCGCAGGATTGCAACGACGTGGTGCAGAAACTCTTGCGCAAGGCGCGCAAGGGCACCCGCATCGTTTATATTCCCGGCAATCACGACGAATTCCTGCGCGACTTCCCGGGCATGCATTTCGGCGGCATCGAAGTGGCCGAGCGGATGATCCACGAAGGCGCCGACGGCCGGCGCTATCTCGTGCTGCATGGCGACGAATTCGACGTCGTCGTCCGCAATGCCCGTCTGCTCGCCTATCTGGGCGACTGGGCCTATGACATGGCGATCATGATCAACGTCGTTCTGGCCGGCATCCGGCGCCGGCTCGGCATGCCCTACTGGTCGTTTTCCGCCTGGGCCAAGCTGCAGGTCAAGCATGCCGTCAACTTCATCGGCGAGTTCCAGCGCGTCGTCGTCGACGAAGCGCGGCGCAACGACGCCGATGGCGTCATCTGCGGCCACATCCACCATGCGGTGATCGAGGAGATCGACGGCGTTCGCTACATCAACACCGGCGATTGGGTGGAAAGCTGCACGGCGATCGCCGAGCACGAGGACGGCCGTTTCGAACTGATCACCTGGCGCAACATGGTCGGCACGGCGGAAGAACCGGAACCGGCCACCGCCGTCAAGGCGATCAGCTACCGCGCCGCCTGAGGCGAAATCCCCTCCTTTCTGAGGGCTATTTTTCGCCATAGGCGAGGCCTGTCGCCTGTGTTAGGAAGGCGCACTCTCCTCACAGGTTCCACTCCATGAGTCTTGCAAGTCAGGCACCGGCGCGTGAAGACGCTCCCCGCTGGTTTCCGCAGCGCAGCGCGCTGGTTTTCTGCGCGCCGATGATCGTCAACGGCACGGTGCTGCCGTTCTTCCCGGTCTGGCTCGAGACCCACAGCCTCGACGACCACCAGATCGGCGTGATCCTGGCGGTACCGATGGTGGTGCGCGTCATCTTCGCGCCGATTTTGGCGATGTTCGCCGACCGCATGGAGGAGCGGACGGGTATCCTCGTCTGGTCGGGCCTGCTCTGTCTGGCGACGGCCGTCGGGCTGTACTGGACGCAGAGCTTCTGGCCGATCCTGCTGGTCTTCGCACTGCAGGGGGCGGTTTTTGCTCCCTACATCCCGGTGGTCGAATCGATGCTGATCACCGGCGTGCGCCGATGGGGTTTCGATTACGGCTCGATGCGGCTCTGGGCGTCAGTCGCCTTTATCGGCAGCACGCTGGTCGGTGGCCACCTGATCGGTCTCTACGGCGGCGCCATGGTGCTGCCGGTGATGACGGTCGGCTGCATCGTCATGTCGGCCATGGGGCTGGCTGCGCCGCGGATCGGCCGCGCGCCTCGCCGCGCCGCCGTTGCTGCTGCCGGCAAGAGCAGGCAGAGGACGTCGCTGTCGCGTTTTGACCTGCACCTGGTGATGATCGGTTCGTCGGTGGTGCAGGCGGGGCATGCGATGCTTTATGCCTTCGCCTCGATCTATTGGGCCGAACTCGGCTTTTCCGGCACCGCAGTCGGCATCCTGTGGAGTGCCGGTGTTTTGGCCGAGGTGATCGCCTTTTTCTTTGCCCGTCAGCTCAACCGTACCTTCGGCGCCTGGACGCTGATCCGCTTCGGCGCGACGATCGCCGTCTGCCGCTGGCTCCTGTTTCCGCTCGACATCGGTTATTTCGGCTTCTTCGTGCTGCAATGCCTGCACGCCTTCACCTTCGCCTTCTGCCATATCGGCATCCAGCGGCGCATCGTCGATGCGGTGCACGAGGAACAGGAAGCCTCGGCGCAGGGCACCTATTATTTCTACAACGGCATCTTCATGGCGGTGGCGACCTTTGCGTCCGGCTACATCTACGCCGCGTTCGGCCTGCATGGTTATTACGTCATGTCGGCCATTGCCGCGGTAGGGCTCGGCTGCGTCATCGTCGCCTGGTATCTTCAGCCACAGAGGGCGGCTTCCGGCGGAAACACCAGCGAGTCGCGATAGGCGAGGCCCGGTTCGCGATCGCGGGCGAGCAGCAGCGGGCCGTCAAGATCGACGAAATCGGCGTCCTGCGCCAGAAGCACCGCCGGCGCCATGGCCAGCGACGTGCCGACCATGCAGCCGACCATGATCTGGAAACCCAGCCGCCGGGCTTCGTCGCGCATCAGCAGCGCTTCCGTCAGCCCGCCGGTCTTGTCGAGCTTGATGTTGACGGCATCGTAGCGATCGCGCAATGCCGCGAGGTCGCGGGTGTGGTGCACGCTTTCGTCGGCGCAGATCGCCACAGGCCTTGGGATGCGCGCCAACAGGCCGTCCTTTCCGGCCGGCAGCGGCTGCTCGATGAGGCCGATGCGCTCCCGTGCCGCGATCTGCAGGTGGCGTTGCAGGTTTTCTTCCGTCCAGCCCTCGTTTGCATCGGCGATGATGGCGCTGTCGGGTGCCGCCGCCCGGACGGCGCGCAGCCGGCTTTCATCGTCCTCTGTTCCGACCTTGATCTTCAGCAAAGCGCGATGGGCGACGGACCTGGTCTGCGCCGCCATGGCCTCCGGCTCGGCAAGCGAGATGGTATAGGCGGTGGTCAGCGGTGCTGGTAGCGTTTCCGACAGGCGGGAGGCCGCCGTTTGGCCGGAAAGCTTGGCCTCCAGGTCCCAGAGCGCGCAGTCCACGGCATTGCGGGCGGCCCCCACCGGCATCTCCCGCTGTAGCTCTGAACGGTCCATTCCGGCGGCGATGCGCGGGGCGATCGCCTCGATCGCGGCGGTGACGCTCTCGATGGTTTCGCCGTAGCGTCCGTAGGGCACGCATTCGCCCATGCCGGTCCGGCCGTCGGCCGAAATGGTGCATGTGACGACGCGCGCTTCGGTTTTCGAACCGCGGGAAATGGTGAATGCACCGGCGATGGGGAAGGCGGCGACTGTTGTTTCGAGGTGACGGACCATGATTTTCGTCCTGGCAAGCGGTTAAAAAGGTTCAGGAACCGCTTTATTTCCCTCATGTGCGATGACACGGAGGAATCAAGCCGGTATGACTCGGCGAGATTGTCGCAAGCCCGGAAAGATGCAAGAGACTTGAAGCCTGCCGATCCTTCTGCCGCACATGTGAAGATCGAGAGCTTGCCGGACGGGGCGGGGCACCGCTTGCGCCTGGGAGGGCGCTGGACCAACACCGGCCTGCAAGCGGTGCTGGCCGATCTAGACGAGATCGGCCGCGACCGCGCTGCCGGTCACCGCGGCGAGGGGTCACTTCGAAGCGCAGGGGGCCCGCGACGGTCTCGTCCGGCCCCTCCCCCCGCACCGTGACCCCGGCGCGGGCGCCCAGCCCCTCGAGCAGCATACCGCCGAAACAGAGTCCCAACCCCGAACCGCCGGTAGCCGGATGCAACCCGGCC
>Ga0066256_1001167_pt1 | contig 39510 bp, 34 predicted proteins | sample ThiBio_1000_biof_FD_87107 | JGI IMG/M metagenome (GOLD analysis project Ga0066256, IMG submission 87107) | Wastewater bioreactor microbial communities from Cape Town, South Africa - Thiocy_expt_1000_biof (version 2) | ecosystem: Engineered > Bioreactor > Thiocyanate-remediating >... | reverse complement strand
CCGTCTTGCGCAGATCGCTGCTCCCGCACCGCGGACAAATCACCTCCACCTCCTCTGCCAAATCAATTCTCCCAACAGAAGAATCCATCAGCAGTTCAATGTAAACACTGCCCCTCAAGGGGGAGGGAAAATCGTTGATCACGTTTTGTTCGCGATTCCGCTTGGCGGCTGCGGAGGCGGGCGCTAGGTTCCCGGCGTGACCGCGACGACCCCGACATTTGAGGCCGAGGCCGGCCCCCATCTGCCCGAGCCGTTCCTGCGCTGGTTTGCCGAGCGCGGCTGGGCGCCGCGCGCCCACCAGCTCGCGCTGCTGGCCAAGGCCCAGGCCGGCCGCTCGGTGCTGCTCATCGCTCCGACCGGGGCGGGCAAGACGCTCGCCGGCTTCCTGCCCGCGCTGGTCGACCTCGCCATGCGCGGCAAGAGGAAGCCCGGCGCGGCGCGGCGCGGTATCCACACGCTCTACATCTCGCCGCTCAAGGCGCTCGCCGTCGACATCGAGCGCAACCTCGGCAAGCCGGTCGCCGAGATCGGCCTGCCGGTGACGCTGGAGACGCGCACCGGCGACACGCCGCAGCACAAGCGCGCGCGCCAGAAGCTGGCGCCTCCCGACATTTTGCTGACCACGCCCGAGCAGCTCGCGCTGCTGATCGCCGCGCCCGACGCGCGCCGCTTCTTCGCCGACCTGCGCTACGTCGTGCTGGACGAGCTGCATTCGCTGGTGACGTCGAAGCGCGGGCATCTCCTGGCGCTCGGGCTGGCGCGGCTGCGGACCTTCGTGCCGGGCCTGCAATCGATCGGCCTGTCGGCGACGGTGGCCGAGCCGGACGAGCTGAGACGGTGGCTGGTGGGGCAGAACCGTCTCTCCCCCCTCGAGGGGGAGATGGCCGCGAAGCGGCCAGAGGGGGTAATCTCAGGAGGCACCGCGGTCAGGTCGCGCGCGGCCGCGGCAACCCCACCCGACCAGCCTTCGGCTGGCCACCCTCCCCTCAGGGGGGAGGGAACGGCCGAGAACCGCCGCGATGCCGGTTCCTCCCCTGCGCAGCGGGGGAGAGGGACCACGCGAAGCGTGGCGGAGGGGGCGCCGCCCATGGCCGAGCTGATCACCGTCGCCGGCGGGGCGAAGCCGGTGATCACCATCCTCGATTCGGAGGAGCACGTGCCGTGGGCCGGCCATTCCGCCCGCTATGCGATGCCGGAGATCAACGACGCGATAAGGCAGCACAGGACGACGCTGCTGTTCGTCAACACGCGCAGCCAGGCCGAGCTGCTGTTCGGCGAATTGTGGCGCATCAACGAGGACGCGCTGCCCATCGCGCTGCATCACGGCTCGCTCGACGTCGGCCAGCGCCGCCGCGTCGAGAAGGCGATGGAGGCGGGCAGCCTGCGCGCCATCGTCGCCACCTCGACGCTCGACCTCGGCATCGACTGGGGCGACGTCGACCTCGTCGTCCATGTCGGCGCGCCGAAGGGCGCGAGCCGGCTGGCGCAGCGCATCGGCCGCTCCAACCATCGCCTCGACGAGCCGAGCCGGGCGATCCTCGTGCCGGCCAACCGCTTCGAGGTGCTGGAATGCCGCGCCGCGATCGAGGCCAACTATCTGGGCGCGCAGGACACGCCGCCGCTGATCGCCGGCGCGCTCGACGTGCTGGCCCAGCACGTGCTCGGCAGTGCCTGCGGCGAGCCGTTCTACGCCGCCGACCTCTACGAGGAGGTGCGCTCCGCCGCGCCTTATGCGGGGCTCGACCGCGAGACGTTCGACCGCGTCGTCGATTTCGTCGCGACCGGCGGCTACGCGCTCAGGACCTACGAGCGCTACGCCCGCATCCGCCAGATGCCGGACGGCCGCTGGCGCGTGTCGAACCCGCGCATCGCGCAGCAGTACCGGTTGAACGTCGGCACCATCGTGGAAAGCCCGATGCTCAGCGTCCGCTACGTGCGCTCGGGCCGCGGCGCGGGTGGGCGCGGCGGGCCGGTGCTCGGCAAGATCGAGGAATATTTCCTGGAGATGCTTTCGCCCGGCGACACCTTCATGTTCGCCGGCAAGGTGCTGCGCTTCGAGGGCATCCGCGAGAACGAGGCCTTCGTCTCCAACGCCACCAAGCTCGACGCCAAGGTGCCGTCCTACATGGGCGGCAAGTTCCCGCTCTCGACCTATCTGGCCGGGCAGGTGCGGGCGATGCTGGCGGACCCCGCCCGCTGGGGCGCGCTGCCCGACCAGGTGTCCGACTGGCTGCGCCTGCAGCGCGACAAGTCGGTGCTGCCGCCGCCCGACCGGCTGCTGGTCGAGACCTTCCCGCGCGCCGACCGCTTCTACATGGTCGCCTATCCGTTCGAGGGCAGGCTGGCGCACCAGACGCTCGGCATGCTGCTGACGCGCCGGCTCGACCGCGCCGGCGCGCACCCGCTCGGCTTCGTCGCGACCGACTATTCGCTCGCCATCTGGGGGCTGGAGGATCTCGGCGCGCGCTTCCGGCGCGGGCTGTCGCTCGACGAACTGTTCGACGAGGACATGCTGGGCGACGACCTCGACGCATGGCTCAACGAGAGCTGGATGCTGAAGCGCACCTTCCGCAACTGCGCCGTGATCGCCGGCCTGATCGAGCAGCGCCATCCCGGCCAGGAGAAGACCGGCCGGCAGATCACGGTGTCGGCCGACCTGGTCTACGACGTGCTGCGCAGCCACGAGCCGGACCACATCCTGCTGCAGGCGACGCGGGCCGACGCGGCCGCCGGCCTTCTGGATGTCAGCAGGCTCGCCGAGATGCTCTCGCGCGTCCGCGGTCGAATCATGCATAAGGATCTCGAACGGATCTCGCCGCTGGCCGTGCCGATCATGCTCGAGATCGGCAGGGAATCGGTCAATGGCGAGGCGAACGAGAGCCTGCTCGCGCAGGCCGCCGGCAGCGTGATCGAGGACGCGTTCGGCGATGTGGACATCTGAAGAAGACGACATGGGTGCATTGGCGGCGGTTTCGGACGGGTCTGGCGCCGCCACGCGGATCGCGCTGGCGGGCATCGAGGCCGTCTGCGACCCGCGCGGCGTGCTCGCCGTGCCGTCGCTGCGCATGCTGGTCGTCTCCGACCTGCATCTGGAGAAGGGCGCCGCGCTCGCCCGCCGCGGCGCGCTGGTGCCGCCCTACGACACGGCCGCCACGCTCGCCCGGCTCGCCGCCGTGCTCGACGACCACCGGCCCGACATCGTCGTCAGCCTCGGCGATTCCTTCCACGACGGCGAGGGCTCGGCGCGGCTGCCCGACCCCTATCGCGAGCGGCTCGCCGCGCTGATGGCCGGCCGCGACTGGTACTGGATCGCCGGTAACCACGACCCCGACGCACCGCGCGACCTGCCGGGCCGCTCGGTGCAGGAGCTCGCCGTCGGCGGCCTGACCTTCCGCCACGAGCCGAGGAAGGGCGCGGCCGAGGGCGAGGTCGCGGGCCACCTGCACCCGGGTGCGCGGATCGTCGTGCGCGGCCGCTCGGTGCGCCGGCCCTGCTTCGCCAGCGACGGCCTGCGCATGGTCATGCCCGCCTTCGGCGCCTATACTGGCACGCTCAACATCCTCGACCGCGCCTATCACGGCCTGTTCGGCATGGATCGCCTGATGGCCTACATGCTGGGGCGGGGGCGCGTGTTCCCGATCGCCGGGACGATGCTGAGCGGGGGGTGAACGCTAGAGCAGTTCTGATTTTATCGGAATTGGTAGAACCGCTCTATCTCTTTGCTCAGCCGCATTCCCGGACGCAAAACCGCTTCGCACTTTTGCTGGAAATGCTCATCCCGCCGCGGTCGCGGCGAAGGCCACGATCATCGCGATCACCGCCACCGCCGTGAGCTGCGCCCTGAGCCGCGCGAACCAGGCGGGCAGGGGGCCGGCCTGGCCCGACAGCGCGTCCCCTGCGCCCTGCGCGGCGAAGGCGACCGCCAGAAGCACGAAGGCGTAGGCCGGCGGGATGAACAGCACGGCCCAGCCGAGCAGGGCCGGCAGCACGGCGAGCGCGATGTCGCGCGCCGTCCGCGAGTGGCCGGCGACGAGTGCGGCACCCCAGCGCGTGCCGCCGAGGAAGGTGAGCACGATCGCCGCATAGGCGACGAGCAGGCGGATCGTCATGCCGCGCCAGACATGGTCGGCGGGGATGCCGGCGAGCCAGACGGTCATCACCGCGAGCGGGACGAGCCCGGCATAGCCGAGCCGCGTGGCGAGCGCCCGGTCGGGCGCGGCCGCGTCGGCGGCGGGCTGCGGTTCGTCCTGCGCGCTCATGCCGTCATTCCCTCCGGAACACGATGCTGCCCAGCCAGCCGGTGATGCAGGCGAGCGCGACCGCGAACAGGCCGTAGAGCAGGCTGTACTGGTGCGCCGCCTCGAAGAGCGACTGCTCGAAGCCGGCCTTGTAGATGGCGAGCTGCGCCGAGGATTCGCCGATGAAGGCGCCGTTCTTGAACAGGAAGGCGCGGGCGCGGTGCGTGCCGACCGGCACGTTGGGCGCGAGCACGACGGTCGCGCGGAACAGCGTCTGCGACAGGAACTGGACGCCGCCGATCCGCTCGTTGAACAGGCCGGCCGACTTCTTGCGTTCGCGCAGCGCGCTCCTGAACTCGGCGATCGTCGCCGGCGGCTCGTTGCTGTAGAGCGCCTCCAGGTGGATGTAGTCCGGCCCGAGCGAAAGCTGCCTGTAGGTCGTCGGCTCGGCGATGTCCTGGAGGTTGCGCGTGGTCGCCACCGAATAGGACGCCGGCACGTTCACGAAGGTCTCGGACTGGGTGTTGATCCACATGCCGAGCACGCGGTCCTTGCGGCGCACCAGCACCGGCTTGGCCGGGCCTTCGAGCACCACCACCACGTCGTAGCGGCCCTGCCGGCTGACCAGCGGGTCGACATTGTCGAGCGCGCCGAAGATCGTCAGGTTGGCGCCGGAGAAGTCCGAGGTGATCGACAGGTGGTCGATGGAAAGGCCGATCTGGATCCGCTCAGGCTGGGCCTGCGCGGGCGCCACGGTCGGGGCAGGCGCGGCGGCCTGCGCCTGCTCCTGCGCCGCCGCGCCGGAGGCCGCGGCCAGCGCGGCGAACAGGGCGGCGAGGAAGAGCCTGCGCATCGCCTACTCCCCGTCCGGCGAGACGATCGAGTAGGGATTGGCCGGCTCGACGAACAGGTCGAAGGCGAGCCGCAGCGCGACCGCCAGCACCAGCAGCGCCAGCAGCGCGCGCAACTGCTCGCCCTTCAGCCGCTGGCCGGCCTTGGCGCCGTACTGCGCGCCGGCGACGCCGCCCGCCATCAGCAGGAAGGCGAGCACCACGTCGACCGTCTGGTTGGCCGTGGAGTGCACGACGGTCGTGTAGGCGGACACGAAGATGATCTGGAACAGCGAGGTGCCGATGACGACGTTGGTCGGCACCTTGAGCAGGTAGATGAGCGCCGGCACCATGATGAAGCCGCCGCCCACGCCCATGATCGCGGCGAGGAAGCCGACCGCGGCGCCGAGCCCCAGAACCGGGATGACGCTGACGAACAGCTTCGAGGTGCGGAAGCGCACCTTGAGCGGCAGCCGGTGGATCCAGTTGTGCTGGCCGGGCTTGCGCAACTGCACCGTCGTGCCGCCGCGCGAGCGGCGGATGGCGTTGACGCTCTCGACCAGCATCATCGCGCCGACGACGCCGAGCAGCACCACGTAGAGCAGCGAGATGAACAGGTCGAGCTGGCCGAGCCTGCGAAGGATGGCGAACACGTAGGCGCCGACGGAGGAGCCGACCATGCCGCCCAGGAACAGCACCGTGCCGAGCTTCATGTCGAGCGTGCCGCGCTTGAAATGCGCGAGCGCGCCCGAGATCGACGAGCCGATGACCTGGTTGGCGCCGGTGGCGACGGCGATCGCCGGCGGGATGTTGTAGAAGATCAGGAGCGGCGTGATCAGGAAGCCGCCGCCCACCCCGAACATGCCCGACAGGAAGCCCACCGCGGCGCCCATCGCGAGCAGCACCAGCGCGTTCACGGACATCTCGGCAATCGGGAGATAGATGCTCACCCGCGGAACTCGATCGAGGCTGTTGGCGGACGTCCCCGACCGCCGGAATCCGTCAGCAAATTCGGCCGTTCTTGCGCCGAGATTGTGGCCGAGTCAAACGCTTACCGGCCGGATGGCTAATGCCGCCGGCGCCTCGCGCCGGGCCTGTTGCCGATGGGCCGCAACCCGACAAATCCGATCGTCATTTGCGCTCGAGCAGCTTGTTCAGCAGGGCCTCGCTGACCACGCCGTCGGCGGGCATTCCGTTGTCGGCCTGGAAGGCCATGATGGCGTTGCGCGTCTTCTGTCCCATCATCCCGTCGGCGGGCCCGGCGTCGTAGCCGTTCTTGTTGAGGATCGCCTGGATGTTGGTGATCGCCTGCTTCATGTCGACGCTGGCGGTCTGCGCCCCTTCCGACCAGTCCTCGGGGATGTCGACGACGTTGGTCTCGGGATCGACCTCGCGGGCCTTCCACAGCTCGACCGCGGCCTTGGCCTTGGCGAGCTGCTCTGGCCGCAGCGCCTTGGCGACCTCGTCGCGCTTGCTGGCGGCGTCGCGGTCGCCGGTCTTGGCGACCAGCGCGAACCACTTGTAGGATTCCTCCAGGCTCTGCGGCATGCCGGCGCCCTTGGCCGCCAGGATGCCGAGATTGTACTGGCTGTCCTTGACGCCGAGCTCGGCCGCCTCGATGAACCAGCGCGCGGCCTGGTCGTTGTCGACCTTGCCGTCGGCGCCCATCGCGTAGAGCACGGCGAGGTTGTGCATGGCGCTGGCATTGCCCTGCTTGGCCGCCTTCTCGTACCAGGACTTGGCGGCGGCGATGTCGCGCTCGACGCCGATGCCCTTCTCGTAGAAATTGCCGATCCGGTACTGCGCAGGCGCATAGCCGAGGTCGGCGGCGCGCCTGTACCAGTCGGCGGCCTTGGCCATGTCGGTCTTGACGACGCGGCCCTCGGCGTAGCGGCTGCCGATCTCGAACATCGCCTTCGGGTCGCCATTGTCGGCGGCGTCGCGCAGCGCCTCGTTGCCGACACCGGCGGGCACCTTGGCGGAGCCGGGCGTTGCGGCTTCCGAAGCCTGCGGCGCCTGGGCGGCGGCCTGGGGCGCGCTCTGCGGCGACAGCGAAGCGACCTGCTCCGGCCTCTGCGATGCAGCGACGGGGGCGGCGGGCGCCGCGGGTGCGATCGCCGTCTCGCTCGCCGACGATTCGGCCGCCGGCTCCTCCGCCTGCGGCGCGGGAAGCGCGGCCGTCTGCTCGCTCGTCGGGGCGGGCCGGTCGACCGAGCGGGCCGCGGGCACGGCGTCGGTCGTCTCGGGCTCGGCCTGCGGCATCGCTTCGGCCTTCAGCTCGGGCTGCTGCGGCTGCGTCTCGATGGCCGCCACTTCGGCCGGCGCCTCGTCGCCGTCGGCGAGGAAGGCCTTGCCGAGCTGCAGGCCGGCGAGCACGACCATCAGCGCGGTCGCGGCGAGCAGCACGGTCTTGCGCCGCGCCTTGAACATCTCGCCGATCTTCAGCTTGCCGCCGCCGGACAGCTTCTCGCCGCCGCCGCGGGTCGCCTGCGCCTCGGCCGCCGCCGCCTGCGCGGCGCGCCGCGCCGCGGCGATGAAGTCCGACTTGGCGGTCTCGCCGCCGCTGGCCTGGCCGGCATGCTCCTCGCGGACGCGGCGGATGATGGCGTTGAGGTCGGGCGCGCCGGAGCCGGGCTCGAGCGGCTGGTTGGCCAGCTTCGCGTCGATCGGCTCGTCGAGGCCCATCGTCGGCTCGACCGGCGTGACGGCCGCGGGAGCCTCGACGACGGCCTCCTTGTCCTTGCGGAAGGCGCGGGTCAGCCCGCTGAGCACGGAGACGCGGCCGGCCGCGGCCGTCTCCGCGTGCTCGGGGGCCTGGCCCTTGCTCAGCGCTGGTTGGCGGCGGCCGTCGCGGCCTCCGCCGGCGAACGGGTGTGCGCGGTGACCGAGCCGCCGCGGCCGGGTGCGCGGCCGAACGGCGCGTCGTCGGCATCGGCGGCGAGCGGCGGGACCTCGTCGAGGCGCGACTTGGCGGCGCGGGCGGAGCCGCCCGTGCCCTGCTCCAGCGCGCCGAGCCGGTCGACGATCTTCAGCAGCGTGTCGTGGATCGCCTCGAAGGTCTTGGTGTTGCGCTCGTCCGAGCGGCGCGCGAGCTGGTCGAGCGAGCGCAGCTCGGACGCGAGGCCGGAGACGGCGGGGTCGGACGGCGACTGCGCCATCGCCTGCACGGCGTCCTGCGCGGCGCGGCGGGCGGCATCCACGATCGCTTCGCGGCTGCCGGCCAGCGACTGCTCCAGATGGTCGAGCCGCGGCGCCAGGTCCTCGAACTCGGGAAGCGGCCGGCCGGGGCGGGCGAGGTGGTCCGACAGGGCGGCGACCTGCGCCTCTAGGTTGCGCACCACGTCCGGGTCGATCGCGGCGGCATGGCGGGCCGACTGCTCCAGCCGGTAGGAGATCTCCTCCAGCCGCTGCTCCAGCTCGTGCGACACCGGCGCCTCGCCCTGCGGGGCGCGGCCCTCGATGCGCGCGGCGAGCTCGGCGAAGCGCGCGTCGATCGCGTCGATCACGCCGCTCTCGTGGAAGCCGGCCGCGGCGGCGGGCTGCTGGATGCGGTCGGTGAACTCGTCGAGCCGGCGCTCCAGGTCGCGGAACAGGCGGTGGCCCTGCTCCATGGCGTCGTCCTGGCGGCGCTCGAGGACCTGCGAGAGCTGCGCGAAGCGCTCCTCCAGCCCGTGGAACAGCGCATCCGGGTAACTGTTGGCCGGCTCCTGCTGCAGCCGGTCGGAGATGATGGCGATCTGGTCGGCCAGCCGGCCGACGACCGTCTCGGGGATCTCGACGCGCTGGGCGATCTCGTCGACGCGCTGCGACAGCCGGTTGAGCCGGTCGAGCACCTCGCCCGAGCCGTGCTCGGCGATCAGCTCGTCGATCTGGCGCGCCAGCGAGCCGACGCGCGCCTCGATGCGCTCGAAGGGCTGCGTGTCGAACGCCACCTGCTGCGGCGCTGCGCCGGAGGCCGCTATGGCGCGCGAGATCTCGTCGAGGCGCTGCTCGATCAGCGCGAAGGCGTCGGGCATCGTCGCGCCGTAGTGCTGGGCGAACTGCTCGACCGAGGCGGCGAGCGTCTTCAGCCGCTCCTCCAGCGAGCGCACGGACAGTGATTCGGGCAGGCGGTTGACGCTCTGGCCGATCTGCTCGAGCTGGCGGTTCAGCGCGTTGAGGTTGGGCGCGAAGTCGGCGCCCGGCGCGTCGAGCCGGCCCTCGATCCTCGACCAGCGCCGGTCGAAATCGTCCCAGCGGCGGCCGTAGGACTTGACGGTCTCCTCGCGGGCGAGGCCGTCGAGCGAGCTCTTCACCTGCTCCAGCTCCAGCCGCAGCATCTTGACGCTCTTGTCGTCGCTGCGGCCGGCCAGCGAGTGGACGGCGTCCGACAGCCGGTCGAACTCGGCGCCGAGCTCGGCCCCGTTGATGGCCGGGGCGGCGGCGTGCAGCCGCTGGATGTCATGGCGCAGCGCGTCGAACTCGCGCGTCAGGCCCTGGTTCATCTGTTGGCGCAGCTCTTCGCGCATGGCCTTCAGCTCGCCGGCGATCTTGCCGATCGCGGCGAGGCTGTCCTCCTGGCGGCGCGCCGTCTCGAACTCGCCGGCGAGCGTCCTCAGCTCGTGGCGCGGCGCCGGCTGCGTGTATGCACTGCGCGGCGGCTGGCCGCGATGGTCGGGGGCCGGCTGGGCGTAGGCCTCGGCGCGCGGGCGCTCGGTCCACGCGGGCGCGGCGGCCTGCCGGCCGCGCTGCAGCTTCCCTTCGAGGTCGGCGAGCTTCCGGTCGAGGTCGTCAAACGACGTCGTCGATCCGGACTGCCGGCCGGCGCTGGGGGAATCGAGATAAGACCGCCTGGTGTTCATCAAAACGCCTGTCCGCCACCGGGGCCGGCGGGCTAGCCGGCCATTCATTCGATCGGTCGGCACGGGGCTGGCCTGCGGCCGCGCGAAGGCCGCGTGGAGAACCTCGCCCCCTTGCCGGGGGTGCCGTGGACAACGATGGACAGAATAACCACGGGGAACCGATGTCCCCACCTTTCCCCCATCGTGGTAAACAAGGCGTTAACCAACCTTACCAAACGGGAACTGTGGAAAGATCGGCCCGGCTGTCCCTGCGTCATGTATACGCAGTTGCCACCGGCAGCCCCTGACCCTATATCGGCGGCAATGAAAAGGGGGGCGCACTCGGTCGAACAGGCCGGGTGCGTTCGCATTTGTAGTCCACCTGATCCGCCAAGCCCCGGCGGATGCTCGGCCAGCGGCGGCCTGAGCATGCGGGGCAAGAGAAGGAAATGATGAACGTCATGTCAGCCGGCGAACTGCCGGCCTCCAGCATTTCGGAAGGCACGTCCTCCGAGGACCTGACCCGCATCGGCGATATGTCGCGCCTGTTCGGCGTCACGCTCCGCGCGCTCCGCTTCTATGAGGACAAGGGCCTGATCAATCCGGTCCGCCACGGCACGACCCGCCTCTACACGCGCCGCGACAAGGCGCGGCTGAGGCTGATCCTGCTCGGGCGCAAGGTCGGGTTCTCGCTGCGCGAGGTCAAGCAGATGCTCGACCTCTACGACCCGCAGGGCTCCAACGCGCGCCAGCTCAAGCTGGTGCTGGAGAAGTCCGAGCGCCAGCTCGGCCGGCTCGAGCGCCAGCGCAAGGGGCTCGACGAGGCCATGAACGACCTCGGCGAGCTGATCGGCGACCTGCGCGGCCGGCTCGAAGGTCGTCAGCGCGCGGCCGCGGGGCGCTAACCCGCCCGATCTCCCCAGCTTCCTGACTTTTCCCGCGCCCGGAGACGGGCGCGGGCGCCTTCGCGCGTGTATGGTGCGGGGTGCGCGTCGTTGCGTCGCGCGCGGCCGGTCCGATCGCAAAATTTTGACGTTTACGCAAACGTCAAAGTTTTGTAGGACAAGGGCCGCCCCGAACTGACCGCGCGGTTTCCGCGCGCGCCGACATTTTGCTGGAGGAAGCAGATGCCCACCTACAAGGCGCCGGTGTCCGACACGCTGTTCGTGCTCAAGGACGTGCTCGGCTACGAGCGCTACGCCAACCTGCCCGGCTTCTCCGACGCCACGCCCGACGTGCTGGAAGCCATCATGGAGGAGGGCGCCAAGCTCGCCGAGAACGTGATGCAGCCGCTCAACCGCGTCGGCGACCTCGAAGGCTGCACCCGCCACGACGACGGCTCGGTAACCACGCCGAAGGGTTTTGGGGACGCCTACCGGCAATATTGCGAGGGCGGCTGGCTCGGGCTGGCCGCGCCCGCGGAGTTCGGCGGGCAGGGGCTTCCCTACGCCGTCCACTCCGCCGTCAGCGAGTTCATGATCTCCGCCAACATGGCGCTGATGATGTATCCGGGCCTCACCCAGGGCGCGATCGCGGCGATCGTCGAGCACGGTTCCGACGAGCAGAGAAAGACCTGGCTGCCGAAGATGGTGGAGGGCACCTGGACCGGCACCATGAACCTGACGGAACCGCATTGCGGCACCGACCTCGGCATGCTGCGCACCCGCGCCGTGCCCGTCGGCGACGGCAAGTACAAGATCTCCGGCCAGAAGATCTTCATCTCCGCCGGCGAGCACGACATGGCCGACAACATCGTGCACCTCGTGCTCGCCCGCATCGAGGGCGCGCCGGCCGGCACCAAGGGCATCTCGCTCTTCATCGTGCCGAAGTTCATCCTCGACAAGGACGGCAAGCCGGGCAAGCGCAACGGCGTCTCCTGCGGCTCCATCGAGGAGAAGATGGGCATCCACGGCAACGCCACCTGCGTGCTCAACTACGACGACGCCGAGGGCACCCTGATCGGCGAGGAGAACGGGGGCCTCAAGGCCATGTTCGTGATGATGAACGAGGCGCGCCTCGGCGTCGGCCTGCAGGGGCTGGCGCTGTCCGAGGTCGCCTACCAGAACGGCGCGGCCTATGCGCGCGAGCGCATCCAGGGCCGCTCGCTCTCCGGGCCGAAGGCGCCGGACAAGCCGGCCGACCCGATCATCGTGCATCCCGACATCCGTCGCGCGCTGATGACCATGCGCGCCATCAACGAGGCCGGCCGCGCGCTTGTGCTGTGGACGGCGATCAAGTCCGACGTCGCCCACCGCTCCGGCGACGACAAGGAACGCCAGACGGCCGACGACCTGCTCGGCCTGATGACGCCGGTGATCAAGGGCGTGCTGACCGACAAGGGCTTCGACCACGCCGTCATGGCGCAGCAGATCTTCGGCGGCCACGGCTACATCGAGGAGCACGGCATGAGCCAGTTCGTGCGCGATGCCCGCATCGCCATGATCTACGAGGGCGCCAACGGCATCCAGGCGCTCGACCTCGTCGGCCGCAAGCTCGCCATGAACGGCGGCCGCGCCGTGCAGGCCTTCTTCAAGGAGGTCGGCGACTTCTGCGATGAGAACAGTTCCGACGAGAAGATGGCGGCCTTCACCAAGGCGCTGAAGAAGGGCGTCAACGACCTCCAGGCCGCCACCATGTGGCTGATGCAGAACGCCATGCAGAAGCCGGACAATGCGGGCGCGGCCTCGACCGACTACCTGCACCTCTTCGGGCTGGTGGCGATGGGCTACATGTGGGGCCAGATGGCCAGGACCGCGCAGGCAAAGCTCGCCGAGGGCGCGTCGGACTTCTGCCAGAACAAGCTGACCACCGCGCGCTTCTACATGGAGCGGCTGATGCCCGAGACCGGCCTGCGGCTCGCCCGCATCTCGGCCGGCGCGGACTCCATGATGGAGCTTTCGGCGGAGGCGTTCTGAGGGAGGGGGGTAAATTGTTCAAGATTGAACACTCGGCTCCGGCGGTCTAGGCTTCCGACGCGCAGCCTCCCGGGGAGAAGATCGCCGCATGACCACCGATCCCGCTTCCGTCCTCCAGGTCCCGCAGCCCGCATGGGCCGGCGAGGACGTTGCCATGCTCTACGACATGGCGGCAAAATTCCTTTCGACCGAGATCGCGCCCAAATACGACGAGTACGAGAAAGCCGAGATCGTCGAGCGGGCGGCATGGGAGAAGGCGGGCGCGGCGGGGCTGCTCTGCGCCTCGATGCCGGAAGGGTATGGCGGCTCGGGCGGCACCTATGCGCATGAGAGCGCGATCGCCGAGGCGATCGGCCATGTCGGCACGGACGGTTTCGGCATCGCGCTGCACAACGCGATCGTCGCGCCCTACATCCTGCATTACGGCTCCGAGGAGCAGAAGAGGCGCTGGCTGCCGAGGATGGCGACGGGCGAGCTGATCGGCGCCATCGCCATGACCGAGCCGGGCGCCGGCTCCGACCTGCAGGGCGTCAAGACGCGCGCCGAGAAGCACGGCAACCAGTATTCCATCTCCGGCTCCAAGACCTTCATCACCAACGGCCAGAACGCCAACCTCATCATCGTCGTGGCCAAGACCGATCCGTCGCAGGGCGCCAGGGGCACGTCGCTGATCGTGGTCGAGACCGACGAGGTTGAAGGCTTCCGGCGCGGCCGCAACCTCGACAAGATCGGCCTGAAGGCCAACGACACGTCGGAGCTGTTCTTCGAGGACGTGCGGGTGCCGACGGCCAACCTGCTCGGCGCCGAGGAAGGGCAGGGCTTCGTGCAACTGATGCAGCAGCTCCCGCAGGAGCGGCTGCTGGTCGGCGCGCAGGCGATCTCGATGGCCGAGCGCGCGCTCGCGGTCACCATCGACTACGTCAAGGAGCGCAAGGCCTTCGGCAAGGCGATCCTCGACTTCCAGAACACGCAGTTCAAGCTGGCCGAGCTGAAGACGGAAATCACCATCGGCCGCGTCTTCTACAACGACTGCGTCAGCCGCCACATCGCCGGCGGGCTCGATCCGGCGACGGCCTCGATGGCGAAGTACTGGCTGACGGACCTGCAATGCAAGGTCGCCGACGAGTGCCTCCAGCTCTTCGGCGGCTACGGCTACATGAACGAATATCCGATCGCCCGGATGTGGCGCGACGCCCGCGTGCAGCGCATCTATGGCGGCACCAACGAGATCATGAAGCTGCTGATTTCGAGGAGCCTCTAGTGGCCGAGTTCACCCTCTACTGCTTCTCGCAGAGCGGCAACGCCTACAAGGCGGCCCTGATGCTGGAGCTGTGCGGCGCCGACTGGCAGCCGCGCCGCGTCGCCTTCTTCGGCGGCGAGACGCGCTCGCCGGACTATCGCGCGCTGAACGTCATGGGCGAGGCGCCGGTGCTGGTGCACCATCGCGAGGACGGCGACTTCACCCTGTCGCAATCCGGCGCGATCCTCACCTATCTCGCCCGTCGTCTCGGCCGCTTCGGCCACGAGACGGAGGCCGAGGAGTTCGAGATCCTGCGCTGGATCCTCTTCGACAACCACAAGCTGACCAGCTACACCGCCACCGAGCGCTTCATGCGGCACTTCCAGAACAAGAAGGACGACCCGGCGGCAGAGTTCATCTACGCCCGCGCCAAGGGGGCGTGGAAGGTGCTCGACGCCCATCTCGCGGGCCGCGACTGGGTCGCCGCCGACCGGCCGACGATTGCCGACATCTCGCTCTGCGGCTACCTGTTCTGGCCGCAGGAGATCGGCGTCGACTGGTCCGCCTATCCGGCGATCGACGCCTGGCTCGGGCGCCTCAAGGCGCTGCCCGGCTGGGCGATGCCGGAGAAGCTGATGCCGTCCGGCCAATAAGGCGGCACGTGAACTTGCGTGACATCGGCGCCACCGCTGCCCGGCCGGCGCCGCAAACAGGGAGAATTCCTATGGCTGACGCATATGTCTACGACGCAGTCCGCACCCCGCGCGGGCGCGGCAAGAAGGACGGCTCGCTGCACGAGGTCCCGGCCGTGCGGCTGGCGGCGAAGACGCTCGAGGCGGTGCGCGACAGGAACGGGCTCGACACGAGCCAGGTGGACGACATCGTCTTCGGCTGCGTCGACCCGGTCGGCGAGGCGGGCTCGGTGATCCCGCGCTCGGCCGCCTTCGAGGCGGGCTATGCGACGCAGGCGCCCGGCATCCAGCTCTCGCGCTTCTGCGCGTCGGGCCTCGACGCCATCAACCTCGGCGCGGCCAAGATCGCCGGCGGGCTGGACGAGATCGTCATCGCCGGCGGCGTCGAATCGATGAGCCGCGTCGGCATGGGCATGTCGGGCGGCGCCTGGTTCATGGACCCGTCGGTCGGCCTGCCGGCCTATTTCGTGCCGCAGGGCGTCTCGGCCGACCTGATCGCCACCAAATACGGCTTCTCCCGCGACGACGTCGACGCCTATTCGGTCGAGAGCCAGAAGCGCGCCGCCAAGGCCTGGGAGAAGGGCTGGTTCAAGAAGTCGGTGATCCCGATCAAGGACCAGAACGGGCTGGTGATCCTCGACCGCGACGAGCACATGCGCCCGCAGACCGACATGCAGTCGCTCGCCTCCCTCAACCCGTCCTTCGTCATGCCGGGCGAGATGGGCGGCTTCGACGCCGTCGCCATCCAGCGCCATCCGGAGGTCGAGGCGGTCAACCACGTCCACCATGCCGGCAACTCGTCCGGCATCGTCGACGGCGCGGCCGCCGTGCTGCTCGGCTCCAAGAAGGCGGGCAAGGCGCTGGGCCTCAAGCCGCGCGCCAGGATCCGCGCCTTCACCAATATCGGCTCCGAGCCGGCGATCATGCTGACCGGCCCGGTCGACGTGACCGAGAAGCTCTTGAAGAAGGCCAGGATGTCGATCAAGGACATCGACCTGTTCGAGCTCAACGAGGCCTTCGCCTCGGTCGTGCTGCGCTACATGCAGGCCTTCGACATCCCGCATGACAGGATCAACGTCAACGGCGGCGCCATCGCCATGGGCCACCCGCTCGGCGCGACCGGCGCGATGATCTTCGGCACCGTGCTCGACGAACTGGAGCGCCGCGACCTGAATACCGCGCTGGTGACGCTGTGCATCGGCGCCGGCATGGGCACCGCGACGATCATCGAGCGCGTCTGAGCGCCGGAGGAGACAGGAAATGGCCAGCTACAAGAATTTCACGGTCGAGACCGACGCCGACGGCACCGCGCTCGTCACCTGGAACATGCCCGACCGCTCGATGAACGTCTTCACCGAGGAGGTGATGGACGAGCTCGACAGGATCGTCGATCAGGTCGCGGGCGACGAGAAGATCAAGGGCGCCGTCATCACCTCGGGCAAGGAGACCTTCTCCGGCGGCGCCGACCTGACCATGCTGCAGAAGATGCTCGGCCTCTACCGTGCGGAGGACAGGAAGGATCACGACAAGGCGATCCGCATGCTGTTCGACGGCGCCGGCCGCATGAGCTGGCTGTGGCGCAAGCTGGAGACCTGCGGCAAGCCGTGGGTGTCGGCGATCAACGGCACCTGCATGGGCGGCGCCTTCGAGCTGTCGCTCGCCTGCCACGGCCGCGTCGCCGCCGACAGCGACAAGGTCAAGATGGCGCTGCCCGAGATCAAGGTCGGCATCTTCCCGGGCGCCGGCGGCACCCAGCGCGTGCCGCGGCTCACCGACACGCAGCAGGCCCTGCAGATGCTCACCTCCGGCCAGAACCTGTCGCCCAAGAAGGCGAAAGGCATGGGCCTGATCCACGAGATCGCCGCGCCGGACAAGCTGATCGAGACCGCCAAGGGCATGATCAAGGCCGGCCTGAAGCCGGTGCAGCCCTGGGACGAGAAGGGCTTCAAGCTGCCGGGCGGCCCGGTCTATTCGGCTGCCGGCGCGAACCTCTGGCCGCCGGCGATCGCCATCCTGCGCCGCGAGACCTACGGCAACTATCCGGCCGCGAGCGCGGTGCTGAAATGCGTCTACGAGGGCCTGCTCGTCCCGTTCGAGACGGCGCTCAGGATCGAGCAGCGCTACTTCACCGAGATCATGCGCTCGACCGAAGCCGCGATGATGATCCGCTCGCTGTTCGTGTCGCTGCAGGAGCTGAACAAGGGTGCGCGGCGTCCGGCCGGCGTGCCTGAGACGAAATTCAAGAAGATCGGCGTGCTCGGCGCCGGCTTCATGGGCGCCGGCATCGCCTATGTGACGGCCAAGGCCGGCATCCCCGTCGTGCTGCTCGACCGCGACATGCCGTCGGCAGAGAAGGGCAAGGCCCATTCGGCGAGCCTGATGGACGACCAGATCAAGAAAGGCCGCGCCACCGAGGCCGAGAAGGAGAAGCTGCTCGCCCTGCTGACGCCGACCGACGACTACAAGCTGCTCGACGGCTGCGACCTGATCGTCGAGGCGGTGTTCGAGGACAGCGAGATCAAGAAGGGCGTGACCGAGAAGGCGGAAGCGGTGATCGCCAAGTCGGCCACCTTCGCCTCCAACACCTCGACCATCCCCATCACCTCGCTGGCGAAGAACTCGAAGCGGCCGGCCAACTTCATCGGCATCCACTTCTTCTCGCCGGTCGACAAGATGATGCTGGTCGAGATCATCCTCGGGAAGAAGACCGAGGACAGGGCGCTGGCGACGGCGATCGACTACGTGCGGGCGATCAAGAAGACGCCGATCGTCGTCAACGACACGCGCGGCTTCTACGTCAACCGCTGCGTGCTGCGCTACATGTCGGAAGCCTTCCAGATGCTGATCGAGGGCGTGCCGCCGGCGATGATCGAGAACGCGGCCAAGATGGCCGGCATGCCGGTCGGGCCGCTGGCGCTGACCGACGAGACGGCGATCGACCTCGCCCAGAAGATCATGAAGCAGACGATCCGCGACCTCGGCGAGAAGGCGGTCGATCCCAAGCAGTTCGCGCTGATCAACACGATGGTCGACAAATACGGCCGCTTCGGCCGCAAGAACGGCAAGGGCTTCTACGACTATCCGCCCAAGCCGGCGAAGAAGCACCTGTGGCCGGAGCTGAAGACGCTCTATCCGCAGCAGGACCCCGACCGGATCGACGTCGAGGAACTGAAGCAGCGCTTCCTCGCCGTGATCGCGCTGGAGGCGGCGCGCGTCATGGAGGAGGGCATCGTCACCGATCCGCGCGAGGCCGACGTCGGCTCGATCCTGGCCTTCGGCTTCGCGCCCTATACGGGCGGCGCGCTCTCCTACATCGACGGCATGGGGCTGGACAGGTTCCTCAAGCTCGCCAAGGGCCTGCAGAAGAAATACGGCGCGCAGTTCAAGGCGCCGAAGCTGCTCGCCGACATGGCGGCCAAGGGCGAGACCTTCTACGACCGCTTCGACCCCTACGGGAAGAAGAAGCAGGCGAGGAAGGCGGCGTAACCCGCCGCCTTCCGCCTTGCCCGGCCGCGCCGAGGGAGCACCGACATGACCCGCTACCGTGCGAAAGTAGCCACCGAGAACGCCAGCCGTTATCTCCAGCAGCTCTGCAAGCACTGGAGCCACAAGTTCGATGTCGGCTTCGACCCGAACCACGGCCGCATCGCGTTCGACGCCGACACGTCGCTCGTGCTCGACGCCGAGCTGGCGTGGCTCTCGCTGCGGCTCGAAGGCCGCGACGCCGAAAGGGTGTCGCGGCTGCGCGGGGTGGTCGCGGAACACCTCCAGCGCTTCGGCTTCCGCGAGGAGCTGGCGATCGACTGGCACGAGGACGTCGAGCTCGGCTAGCCCGACCCGGATCTTTGACCGATGTATGTCTGGGGCCGCATGGCGCGCATGGTGCTCACCGCGAGGTCGCGGGGGCGCTATCGCATGGGCGACGAGAGCCGGCTCTCGTTCCGCTGCCTGCCGTCCGACATCGACACCAACATGCACCTGAACAACGCCCGCTACCTGATGCTGGCGGACGTGGGGCGCATCGACATCTTCATCCGCGCCGGCCTGCTCGGCCATGCGCGCAAGCGTGGCTGGGGCCCGATGATGGGCGGCGTGCAGGCCGTCTATGTCCGCGAGATCCGGCTGTGGAAGCGCTTCGACGTGGTCTCCACCCTCGAGACCTGGGAAGGCGCGCAGGTGATAGGCCGCCACCGCTTCGTGCTGGAGGGCGGCGAGACGGCGGCGCTGGTGATGACCACGGCCGGCGTCTACGATTTCCGCGCGCGCCGCTTCGTGCCGATCGACCAGATCGTCGGCGAGCTCGGCCACAGCATCACGCCGCGGCCGCCGAGCGAGGAGGAGCGCATCTTCATGGCCTCGCATGCCGGCCTGCGCCGGCTGGCCAAGGGCGACTGACCCGGCCGCGCGCCCGCCCGATTCAGCCGTTCTTAAGCACGCGGCCCTAGCCTCCCGTCCCGCCGGCGTCTCAGCCGGCCCTGCGGAGAGACGCGTGGACGAGATCGTCGCATTCCTCGCCGGCCGGCTCGCGGCCTGGCAGGCGCTCATGGTGAAGCCGGAGACGCGCGCGGTGCTGGCGCTACTCGCCGCGCTGGTGGTGGTCGACCTGTGGCGGCGCGGCTGGAGGATGTCGTGGTCGCGCCGGGCGATAAGGGGTGTGGCCGCCACCGTCGCGATCTTCCATCTCAACCTCCTGTGCCTGCCGCTGGTGTGGATCTGCGCTGCCCTGATCGACGAGGCCTATGCCGCGCTCGGCGTGCCTTCGATCGACCCCGCCTTCTGGTCGGCCTGGCCGGCCTGGGCGCTGGTGGTCGTGGCGCTCGTCTCGCACGACTTCGCCAATTACTGGTCGCACCGGCTGATGCACATGCGCTGGCTGTGGCCGGTGCATGCGATCCACCATTCCGACCCGGACGTGAACGGCCTGTCGGCCTATCGCGTGCACGCGCTGGAGACGGTGGTGATGTGGGGCTCCTACACCTTCCTGCTCACCTGGATGGGCCTGCCGGCCGACGCGATCGGCATCGGCGCGATCTTCCTCGCGCTGCACATCGTCTACGTCCATGTCGACGTCGACTGGGACCATGGGCCGTTCCGCATGTGGCTTGCCTCGCCGCGCTTCCACCGCTGGCACCACGCCGACGTGAAGGCGGCCTACGGCAAGAACCTCGCCGGCATGTTCCCGGTCTTCGACAGGCTGTTCGGCACCTATTACGAAGCCGGCCGCTGCGACGCCCCGCTCGGCGCGCCCGGCGTGCCGGCCAACGACGTGGTCAAACTGATGCTGTTCCCCTTCGCCGAATGGACGCGCCTGACCCGCGAGGCGCTGGCGCGCGGGGCGGCCCGTTCGGCGGCCGTCCTCCAGAGGATTTCCGGCCGCGCCGCGGCGCGCTGACGGGAATGCGCGCCGGCGGGCCGGCGTCTCGCTGGACATGGCCGCCGCTTCGCCTTAACTAGAGACAAAGGCATTTTTTCCTCTCCACGGGATGGGAGCGGCCATGCTCTCGCACGATCAGGTCTGGGCGGCGATCGACGCGCTGGCGGAGCGCCATTCGCTGTCGGCGTCGGGTCTCGCCAAGCGGGCCGGCCTCGATTCCACCGCCTTCAACAAGTCGAAGCGCCATTCGGCCGACGGCCGCCCGCGCTGGCCTTCGACGGAATCGCTCGCCAAGATCATGGACGCCACCGGCGCCTCGCTGGACGAGTTGCTGGACGTCATGGGCGCCGCGCGGGTCGCCACGAGGTCGATGGCGGGGCGCGTGCCGGCGATCCCGCTGCTGGGCTTCGCCCAGGCCGGCGCCGGCGGCTTCTTCGACGATGCCGGCTTCCCGGTCGGGCAGGGCTGGGAGATGATCGACTTCCCGCACAGCCCGGCGGACGGCTCCTATGCGCTGAAGGTGCAGGGCAACTCGATGCTGCCGCTCTACCGCGACGGCGACGTGCTGATCGTGCAGCCGGGCGCGACGGTGCGACGCGGCGACCGCGTCGTCGTCAGGACCGCCGGCGGCGAGGTGATGGCCAAGGTGCTGGTGCGGCAGTCGTCCGGACAGATCGAGCTTCTGTCGCTCAACCCGGACCATCCCAACCGCCAGCTCGCGGCGGGCGAGGTGGAGTGGATCGCCCGCATCGTCTGGGCGAGCCAGTAGCGGCCATGCCCGAGCGCGGCGTCGTCATCGCAGCCCTCGGCCTGATCGTGATCGGCGGCGGGCTGTTCGCGGCGCGCAGCGTCCTCGTCGACGAGCCGGCGGCCGAGGACGCCGCAGCCGCGGCCCCGGCCGAGGAGGCGGCTCCGATGGAAACCGAGCCGGCTGCCGCGAAGGCGGCGCGGGTGCGGCCCGTCGCGCCGGACATGGTGGCGCAGCCGCGGGTGCAGCCGGACGAGTTGCAGCGGGTCGAGCCGCGCGACGCGCTGAGCCGCTTCGCCCAGCCGCTGCCCAAGCCGCCGCCGCGCAATCTCGGCCGCGTCTACCGGCCCTATATCGACGCCGCCGGCCGCGCCGCTGGCTCGGGCGTCGTGGTGACGCTCGCCGGCATCGAGGTGACGTCTCCCGACAGGACCTGCACGGATGCCGAGGGGCATGAGTGGCCCTGCGGCATGCGGGCGCGCAGCGCCTTCCGCGGCTTCGTGCGCGGCCGCGCGCTCGCCTGCGACCTGCCGCCGGAGCTGACCGAGAAGAGCTACACGGTCGCCTGCAAGCTGGGCGGCCGCGACGTCGGCGAATGGCTGGTCGGGCAGGGGTGGGCGCTGCCCGCGCCGGGAAGCGACCGCTATGCGCAGCTCGCGAGCGAGGCGCGCGAGGCCGGCCGCGGCATGTATGGCGCGGCCCCGCCGGTCTTCGACGAGCCGGTGGGCCAGGCCGACGCCGCGCCGGGCGACGCCGGGCTGGATGGCGACGTCTCGATGCCGCCGGTGCAGTAGCCGCTGCGGCTCAGGCCACCGTCTCGGCCGCCAGCTCGCCGGCCAGCGCCCGGCCGATGAGCGCCCGCGTCTCCTCGGTGCCGTAGAGGGCGACGAAGGAGCCGAAGCGCGGCCCACGCTCCTGGCCGAGCAGGATCTGGTAGATCATCTGGAAGAAGGCGACCGACACGCCGGGCCCCCCCTCAGGGCTCTTCCTGGCGTGGTCCTGGTAGCGCGGCAGAGCGCGGGCGACGTCGAGCGCGGCGTTCTGGATCGCCTCGCCGTCGGCCTGCGGGCCGACCTTGCCGAGAGCGGCCGAAAGCTGCGACAGCGCCTCCCGCTCCTCCGCATCCGGCGAGCGGAACTGCTTGGCCGGCTTCACGAAGTCCTCGTAGTAGCGCACCGCATAGCCCGCCAGCCGGTCGAGCTCCGGATGGGTGTCGGGCGTCACGCCGGCCGCGTGGCGCGAGATGAAGCCCCACAGCACAGCCTTGTTGCTGGCGTTCGACGCGCTGACCAGGTTGAGCAGCAGCGCGAAGGACACCGGCAGCTCTATTTGCGGCGGGTTGCCGTTGTGGATGTGCCAGACCGGGTTGCCGAGCCGCTCCTTCCAGCCCTGCCGCGGATAGGCGGCGAGGAACTGGTAGTATTCGTCGACCGCGCGCGGGATCACGTCGAAATAGAGCTTCTTGGCCGTGCGCGGCTTCTGGAACATGTAGAGCGCCAGGCTCTCGGTCGGCGCGTAGGTCAGCCACTCGTCGATCGTCAGGCCGTTGCCCTTAGACTTCGAGATCTTCTGGCCGTGCTCGTCGAGGAACAGCTCGTAGACGAAGTGCTCCGGCGGGCGGCCGCCAAGGGCCACGCAGATGCGGTCGTAGACACCCATGTTCGGCCCATGGTCCTTGCCGAACATCTCGAAGTCGACGTCGAGCGCGGCCCAGCGGGCGCCGAAATCCGGCTTCCACTGGAGCTTCACGCGGCCGCCTGTGACCGGCAGCGTCGTCTCGGTGCCGTCCTCGTCGTCGAAGGTGATGGTGCCGGCCGCCGCGTCGACCTTCTTCATCGGCACGTAAAGCACGCGGCCCGACTTCGGCGAGATCGGCAGGAAGGGCGAGTAGGTCGCGCGCCGCTCCTCGCCCAGCGTCGGCAGCATGATCGCCATGATGGCGTCGTAGCGCTCGGCCACCCGCTTCAGGATCGCGTCGAAGCGGCCGGACTTGTAGTAGTCGGTCGCGCTGGCGAACTCGTAGTCGAAGCCGAACGTGTCAAGGAAGCGCCGCAGCATCGCGTTGTTGTGGTGGCCGAAGCTCTGGTAGTCGCCGCCGAACGGGTTCGGCACCGAGGTCAGCGGCAGGTGCAAATAGGGCTCCAGCGCCTTGCGGTCCGGCACGTTGTCCGGGATCTTGCGCATGCCGTCCATGTCGTCGGAGAAGGACAGCAGCCGCGTCGCCACCTCGTCCTGCGTCAGCACGCGGAAGGCGTGCCGCACCATCGTGGTGCGCGCCACTTCGCCGAACGTGCCGATATGCGGCAGGCCGGACGGCCCGTAGCCGGTCTCGAACAGCACCGATTTCGGCCAGTCCTTGCCCTCGTAGCGCGCGATGATCTTGCGCGCCTCCTCGAACGGCCAGGCGTTGCTCTCCGCCGCGGCCGCGCTGATCTCGGGGGTCAAGGTGACGGGTTGCAGCCGTCCTGTGGCCATTTCGCTTGCTTCCTTAGCTGGTTTGCCGGTGGTCTATGCGCCGTTCCGCGAAGCGTCAATTGCGCGGCGCTTTTTCCTTGCCTTGCGGGCGGGGCGGCGCTTAGTGCTCGGCGGGACAAGCGGAGTTGCAGGCAATGGAAAAACTGACGCCGCAGGAGGCGATCATCTACCTGATGGTGATGGTCTCGGCATCCGACCGGGACATGGTCGACGTCGAGCTGTCGCGCATCGGCGCCATCGTGCGCACGCTGCCGGCCTTCCGCGATTTCGACCACGAGCGCACGCTCGACGTGGCGCGCGCCTGCCAGCGCTGGCTGCAGCGCGAGAACGGCTTCGAGGAGATCCTCAAGGCGGCCGCGAAGGCGCTTCCCGCGGCGGCCCGCGACACCGCCTATGCGCTGGCCGTCGACATCGCGGTAGCCGACCGCCAGGTGGAGCCGGCGGAGCTGCGCATGCTGCACATCCTGCGCGACAGGCTGGAGCTCGACGCCGCGACGATCTCGGCAATCGAGCGCGCGGCCAAGGCGCGCCACCGGGCGCTGTGAGCCGCGCCGCGCGGCGCAGCTATCGGCGGGGGCGGGGGGGCGGCGCCCGGCCCCCCCCCCGCGGTTTTGCGGCCCGCCGCCCTCCTCGTCGTCTTCGCCGCGCTCGCCGCCTTCGAGCTGTGGTCGCCGCGGCTGGAGCGCGACGAATTGCGCGGCGCGTGGAAGTCGCGGCGCTGGGCGACCAACCTGTCGCTTCTCGTCGTCTCCTCGCTGGTGCTGCGGGTCGCCTTTCCGGCGGCGGCCGTCGGCGCGGCCCTGTGGGCGGAAGCGCGCGGCTGGGGCCTGCTGCGCCGGCTCGACGTGGACCCGGCGCTGGCCGGCATCGTCTCCTTCGTCATTCTCGACTTCGCCGTGTGGCTGGAGCATGTCGCCAGCCACAAGGTTCCCGTCCTGTGGCGCATCCACCGCGTCCACCATGTCGACCAGGCGGTCGACATAACCACCGGCCTGCGCTTCCACCCCTTCGAGATCCTGCTGTCGATGGTCTGGAAGGCGGCGGTCGTCGTCGCGCTCGGCGCTCCGGTCCTGTCGGTGCTGGCGTTCGAGATCGTGCTCAACGCCACCTCGATGTTCAGCCACGCGAACCTGCGCCTGCCGGCTCGCATCGACCGGCTGCTGCGGGCCGTCTTCGTCACGCCCGACATGCACCGGGTGCACCATTCGGTGGTGCCGGCCGAGACCGATTCCAACTACGGCTTCAACTTCGTCTTCTGGGACCGGCTGTTCCGCACCTATCGCGAGCGGCCGGCAGCGGGCCACGACGCGGTCGAGATCGGGCTGGCCGAATGGCGCGGCGGCGAGTCGTCCAGGCTCGGCTGGTCGCTGGCGCTGCCGTTCCGCCGGGCTCAGAAGAAGCCGACGGGGAAGTAGCGCAGATAGAGGTCGGAGAAGGTGCCGTCCATGTTGATCTCGCGCAGCGCGTAGTCGAACGCGTCGGCGAGCGCGGCGTCGTCCTTGCGCACGGCGATCGCCAGTCCCGAGCCGAAATATTCGGGCGCCAGATAGGGGCCGCCGACGAAGCGGCAGCAATCGGCGGCGTCCTGCCCGGCCAGCCAGAAGCCGAGCCGCATGCCGTCGCCGAACACCGCGTCGACATTGCCCGCCTTCAGGTCCTGGTACATCCAGTCGGCCCGCGTGTAGGTGACGACGCGGACGGCCGGGAAATAGTCGCGCAGCATCGCCTCGTGCTCGGAACCCTTCAGCACGCCGATGCGGTGGTCGGCGGCCTTGGCATACATCGGCTCGTCGAGGTTGGACGGCCGCAGCGCCACGAAGCGGGCCGGGAAGCGCAGGTAGGAGCGGGTGAATGCGTAGGTCTCGCGCTTCTTGGCGGTGACGGCGAGGCCGGCGATCACCGCGTCGCCCTCGTTGCGCTCCAGCGCCTCCTCCAGCTCTTCCCACGGCAGCGCCTGGATCTGGCAGCGGTCGAGGATCTCCAGCTTCAGGCAGATGGCGCGCGCGAGATCGACATGCAGGCCCGACAGCAACCCGTTGGCGTCGATGAAGTTGAACGGCGGGAAGTCGGTCGTGGTCAGGAAGCGGACGCGCGCATAGGCCGACAGGTCGGGCTTGATCAGCCGTTCCTTGGTGTCCCAGAACTGCGGGATCGTCGGCCCTTCGGCCAGCGCCGGCAGGCAGAACAGGGCGGCGGCGAGGAAGATCAGTCTGGCCAGTCTGTGCATCGGCGCGCCCGTGGTCGGTCGGCGCCGTCTAGCACGGCGGCCCGGTTCCGGCAAATCGCCGCCGCCGTTCCGGCTCCCACCTGCCCCGGCGTAATCGCGTAAAAATTGCAATCTGTAGTTCATGGTGGCGTGTGCGACGCGAACCTAGTATCGTCAAGGAACTGCGCGAGGGGATGGCAGTAACCGTGGCGAATTTCGACGACACGCTAGCCTACATAGACAGCATCCAGAAAGCGCGCACCCCCGACGAAATCTGCCGGACGCTGATCGACGTCACCAGCCGGTTTGGCATGACGGCCCTGCTGGCCGGAACCGTGCCCAAGCCGGGCTCGCCCCGGGACGAGCTGCGCTCGCACGTCATGCTCTGCGACTGGCCCTCGGGCTGGCTGGAGCGCTACATCGCGATGAACCATATCGAGCACGACCCACTCGTGGCGTTCATGAAGCGCAACCTCTCGGCCGTCTACTGGCACGACGCGATCGAGCGCGCCGGCGCCGACCGGGCGGCACGCCGCGTCTGCGCCGAGGCCAGCGCTTTCAGGCTCAATGACGGCTTCGCGGTGCCGGTGGTCACGGTCGAGGGCGAGGTCGTCATCGTGTCGTTCGGCGGCGAGGAGATCGACCTGTCGCAGCAGACGGTCGGCGTCGTCTCGCTGGTCTCCACCTTCGCGATCGGCCGCGCCATGCAGCTTTCGGCCGCGCGCGAGGCGGTCGAGCCGCGGCCCGAGCTGACCGACCGCGAGAAGGAATGCATGCGCTGGGCCGCGCTCGGCAAGTCGGAATGGGAGATCTCGCAGATCCTCGGCATTTCCGAGCATACGTCGGAAAAACATCTGCTCAACGCCAAGAGCAAGCTGCGCGCGGCCAACCGCGTCCAGGCCGTGGCGGAGGCCATCCGGCAGGGCTATATCAGCTAGGGCCACGGCCCTGGTCTTGACCGATCGCCGCGCGTGCTTGCGAAGCGCGCCGCTGTTACTCCATGAAAATAAACATCTCCATCATACCCAATTTAATCATGCATGCATAAGCATGTATACAGAAAGATTTTCTCTGTTATACATTGAAGTTCTTTGCTGAAGGGGGAACCAGCATGCTGCACGCACTCTCCATGTGTGAACTGACGGGGCGGCCGAATCCGGGACAGGCCGTGGGCTGGCGCCGCTGACGACCTGACAGTGCATCAGGGAGAGGGGACTTGGACGCGACGACGCCGCGCCTGACCGCGGCGGCGCCGGAAGGCGTCGCGACCGTCGACACGCCGCGGCCGGCGACAGCCGCGCCGCGCGATCTCGCCGGCCGGGGGGCGGGTCGCTGGCGGCCGGTCGCCGACGCGCTCGATCTGCCGCCGGCGGTGGAGCAGGCGATGGCCGCGCGCGCGGCCATCAACGGCACCACCTTCGCGGCCGAGCTGCTGGCCAGCGGCGCGGTCTCGGAGCAGGCCTTCTACGGCGCGGTCGCCCGGGTGCTCGCATTGCCCTTCCTCGACGAGGTCGATGCCGACGCGCTGGTGATGCGCGAGCGCGACGGGCTGGCCGCGCTGCGCCTGCGCGACGGCGTGCGCACGGCGCGCCTGCATGTGCCGTCGGGCCAGTCGCTGATCCTGATCGCGCCGGACGAGCGCGAGTTCGGCCGGCTGCGCGGCCTGCTCGCCGACCGGCCGGACCTCGCCGCAAGGCTGCGCATCGTCACGCCGCGGGCGCTGCGCCGAGCCGTCGAGCAGCGCTGCCAGCGGGCTCTGCTGCAGCGGGCGACCCATGCGCTGTTCGACGTGCTGCCGGCCTGCTCGGCGCGCATCGTCATGAAGGTCAGGCAGGGCTTCCTTGCCGGCGCGCTGGTGGGACTGTACGCGGCGCTGTTCTTCGTCGCCTCGGGCGAGGCGACGCTCGCCGTCCACGTCTTCTTCTCGCTCTTCTTCATGGCCTGCGTCGTGCTCCGGCTGCTCGCCGTGCGGCGCGGGCCGCCCCAGCCTTCGCCGACATTCTCGGCCCTGCGACCCAAGCAGATGCCGCGCTACTCGGTGCTCGTCGCGCTCTACCGCGAGGCCGAGATCGTGCCCGAGCTGCTGGTGGCGCTCGGACGGCTGGTCTGGCCGCGCGGCAAGCTGGAGATCAAGCTGGTCTGCGAGGCCGACGACGCCGATACGATCGCCGCCATCCGCGCCCAGGACCTGCGGCCGCTGGTCGAGGTGATCGAGGTGCCGAAGAGCGCACCGCGCACCAAGCCCAAGGCGCTCGCCTACGCGCTCCAGATGGTCACCGGCGACTATGTCGCGCTCTACGACGCCGAGGACAGGCCGCACCCGTTCCAGCTCGTCGAGGCCTGGCAGCGCTTCGAGGACGCCTGGCCGGACCTCGCCTGCGTGCAGGCGCCGCTCGCCATCTCGAACCGCGACCGCGGCCTGCTCGCGCGCATGTTCGCCTTCGAATATTCCGGCCTGTTCAACGGCATGCTGCCGTTCCTGTCGCGCAACGAGCTGGTGCTGCCGCTCGGCGGCACGTCGAACCATTTCCGCCGCGACATACTGGAGGTGATCGGCGGCTGGGACCCGTTCAACGTCACCGAGGACGCCGATCTCGGCCTGCGCCTGCGCCGCCTCGGCTACCGCACCGAGACGATCTCGCTGCCCACCTGGGAGGTGGCGCCGGAGACGCTCGCCGAATGGCTGCCGCAGCGCACCCGCTGGTTCAAGGGCTGGATCCAGACCTGGCTGGTCCACATGCGCGATCCGCGCCGGCTCTATTCGGAGCTGGGCGCGGCCTCGTTCATCGTCTCGCAGATCCTGTTCGCCGGCATGGTGGTCTCCGCGCTCGCCCACCCGCTGCTTCTCGTCACCATCTTCTATCTCGTGCTGGCGCTGCTCGGCGGCGGCCATTTCGCCACCTATCATTCGGCCCTGCTCGGCCTCGACGTCGCCAACATCGCGCTCGGCTATGCGGCCTTCCTGCTGCTCGGCGGCTCGACCCTGCGCGGGCGCGAGAAGCGCCATCTGCCGCTGATCGCGCTGTTCATGCCGGTCTACTGGATGCTGCTGTCGGTCGCCGCCTGGCGGGCGCTCTGGCAGCTCTACCGGGACCCGCATCTGTGCGGCCTTATGTATCAAAGGCACCAAGCTGGCGCGAGACCTAAGCCGCTGATTCCACTACAATCGGCGCTATGCCTCGCAAGGAACACAACGTCAGCCGCCAGCGCTCGCGCGGCAATGCCATCACGATCAACGGGCTGCTCACCTGGCGCGCGCGGCGGCTGCGCAGCCTTCGCTTGAAGGAAGGTGACGTGGCCACCATCGAAGCCGACATTGCGGCAATTGACCGGGTGCTTGTGAACGTGATCGGCTTCGACGGCGACATAGACGCCATCACGCGAGACTTCCGGCGCGAAGCCATGTTCCGACGCGGCGAGCTACAGCGTGCCGTGGCGACCGCCCTGCGCGAAGCTAACGAGCCGTTGACGGCGCGCCAGATCACGGAACGGGTGCTTGCCGGCAAGGGCTACGCGATGCGTCCCGGCCGCGACAGCAAGCAGTGGATCACTCGCGTTCGGAAGGTGTGCCACAAGCTGCCGCTAAAAACGATGCGGCCCGACGATGGCTGCATGGCATGGGGCATACGGCGCTAGGAGCGCTAGCGCCGTATGCGGCTTACGCAGCCATCAGCTGATAGCCGCCATTGTCGTTGGCCCGCCTAATGTTGATCGGCTGAGGCTGGACGGTGGGGATGCTGCGCCTCGAAAGCTCATCAATCCCGGAGTCGGTATTCAGATTCAGCTTCTCAATCGCCAAGCGACGGATGATCGCTTCGGCGGTGCTATCAATTTCATACTCACCACGCTCCCAACGGCCAATCGACTGCTTGTCATGGTGAACAAGCTCAGCCAATTCTGCCTGCGTGTAGCCCATTTCGGTACGCAGGAAACGCAGTTCGTCACCGCTCATTCCGTGCTTATGCGAAATGATGCCGAGAGCAATTACGTGGTGAAGTTCGTTCACCGCAGGAATCGTGATGATTTCATCACCGTCATCGTCAATGACGAAGTCCAGCCCGTCGATGAAGACGTTCTGAAGGCCGCTTTCGGTGTAGTGATGGGTGCTCATCTGACTCTCCAATGATGTTTCCTGCGCGGGTCGCGACTTCGTCAACCCACATGACTGTTATGATTTTCAGGAAACATGCTTTTCTATCTGGGATAACAATTACTCTTACTGCTCTACTTCCGCTGTTTGGACACGTACACTCCATGCCGTATTTGTTGTATCCAGACCGTGTAGACGGCTCAGGTTCTATATGCACGAATCCATTTTTCAGGACGTACAACACATCCGATATGATCAAATCCCGCTCAGCCATTTGGTTGATGGCGTGGCGCTTGTAGGAGATTGTGAGACGCGCAGATCGCGCTATCTCTCGAATCCCGTCTGTCGCTTTCGCCTTCGTCCAATTGCTGTCGCTTGCCGTCAACGCAGAGGCTCCGTGATAGTTGCTCCTTATATCATGGTGATACCTAACGCTATTGTAAATAGGCAACAGGGGTTACGTAGCGTTCCGCTGCCAGTAGCCTGCCCACACACGGCTGACAGGATGGTTGAGCGCGCCGCCTAGCAACGCCATCGCGTTCGCACCGTTGGACCGGCGGCGGTGATCTTCAAGCCACGCTGCATGGTTCGCGTACTGATACAAGTAGCGATGCGAGACGTGGTGATGCTGCCCGCCGACCATGCGGCGAAGGCGGCTGAAATAGCTCTCGACCCAATTCGTATGCTTGCCGTGGCCGTCGCTATAGCTTTCGCTGTGGTTGATGCGGGTCGAACGGAACTGCATTTCCAGCGCGTCCCAATGCGAGGCCTCGTCTGCGAACAGGTGCGCGTCGGCAGCCATGCGGGCATGGGCGATTTCGACGCCATCGGCTTCGCTCTTGCGCACGAACGACAGGATGCGGCCACCACGTTCGCGAAGCGCCACCACGACGCGGCGCGCGCCCTGATTGGCCTTCACGCGGCGGTCAACGCGATCTTCAATGCGGTTTTCCTGACGCGGGGTTTTCTGGAAATAGGCACCGTCAATCTCGACTTCGCCGTCAAGGATTTCGGAAGCGGTTTCGGCAGCAAGCGCCTCGCGGAGCTTGTGCGCCAGCACGAAAGCCGTCTTGTATTGCACGTCCAGATCGCGAGAGAACTGGACCGCCGACATGCCCTTTGCGCCGTTCACGAAAAGGCAGATCGCCGCCAGCAGATCGGTGAAGGACAGCTTGCGCGAGGCGAACATGGTGCCGCTCGTGACGCTGAACTGCGCGTAGCAGGCGGCGCACTTGAACTTGCGGCGGGTCGGAATGTCGTAATGATCCAGGCACCCGCACTTCGGGCAAACCGGCTCGCCCTTGGTGGCGGTCCAGCGCAGAGACTTGAACGTCTCGTAAGCCTTTTCCTCGCCACCCTTGTAAATCTCTTTCAGAGAGAGGATGCGGGCTTCTGCGGAGAGTAGGAAGTGCTGTGCCATTTGTCATCGTTTCCGATACGTCTGTATCGGATATAGTACGTTGACGTATGACATGCAAGGGCATAAGTCATCATCTGCGATACGTTTTGCATCGGAGGCGATACAATGCCCGAACGAACGGACTATGAGGCGCTAGCGGCTAACCTCCTGAAAGCCGAGTTGAAGCGGAAAGGTGTGACCTATGCGCAGCTCGTGGACAAGCTGGCGGACATAGGCGTTGACGAGAAGGAAGTGAACGTCCGTAATAAGCTGTCTCGGGGGAAATTCACGGCAGCTTTCTTGCTTCAATGCCTAAGCGCGGTTGGGTCGTCATCCTTGCATTTGGACTAGCGCTTCTAGGCGAAGCACAGGCACAGGAGTCCGTCCCATCGCCCGCTGATAGCCCAGCCATAGAAGCCGGCGGTGAGGGGCAGGCTGGCGCCAAACACAGCACCACAGGTGACTTTTCGCTTCCAATCCGAATAGTGGATAATCCCGGCGAAGCCGAGCGCACCCGCCGCCGCGAAGATGACGCCGATCAGCGTGAGCGCGACGACCTCGCCGCTCAGCAGTCTATGGCGGAATCGACCCAGCGTATCGTGGTGATTTCCTGGTGGCAGCTTGGCTTGGCCACTGGGGGCACGCTGCTGGTTTTCGGGAGTCTTGCCGCTGCTTTCAACGCCAACCGTATCGCCCGCGAGATTGGCCGCGACCAGTCCCGTGCCTACCTCCACATGAACAGCGCCGAATTCACGTGGGGTAACGAGCAGGGCGGCCACCCGATCATCGTCCTGACCGTCAAGAACACCGGGCAAACGCCCGCTAAATGGTTCGCGGTTCGGTACAAGGTGTTCGTCAAGGCCCTCGCTGACGATAGCACTCTTCCAAACTCGGGATACGATTTCAGCACCCTCACATTCACCGGCAAGCAGTTCCGACGCTGGAATGCCTTGGGAGCATCTAGCGAACGGACGCTTCCATGCTGGGATGAAAAGGAGGCCGCTGAAGTCAGCGCGATTTACAAAAACCGCCTCAGGCACAGCGTCGAAATCGCTGGCGTTCTTCGATACGAGACTTTCTTTGGCGAGATATTCGAAACCGAATTTTGGTTCGCTCGCCGGAAGCCCGGAGGCTACAGCGTGGCCGATATAACCGAAACCGAGGTGCCGCATAAAATGCAGCACGCTCGCGCCGTTCTCAGAACCTATGAGCAGGTTGGAAGCCGCAAGCATCCACCACGCGATTAGTCCCCACATCAATGCACGCATAGCGCGGTCCTTTCATTTGGACCGGCATTAGCGTAGCGATTTCAGCACCTTAATTTTGGTGCCGTTGCTACCTAAGGCCGCATCTGTGGGAGAAGACGCCGCACCCGCGCGGACGTTTCCGCGAGCACGAGTTCGAGTAGGCGCGGCCGGCCGCCGTCGCCCTACTTCGCCGCGAGGAAGTCCGGCGCCTGGCCGATGATCGACAGGTCCACCTCGCCGATGACCTTCTCGTCCTTGCCCTCGTAGGGCGTCTCGCGCAGCAGCCGCCGCATGACGGCGAGCCGCGCCCGCCGCTTGTCGTTGGCGCGCACCACCGTCCACGGCGCGTAGAGCGTATGGGTGCGCTCCAGCATCTGGTTGCGCTTCTCGGAATAGTCGTCGAACTTCTGCATGCCGGCGACGTCGACGTCGGAGAACTTCCAGTTGGTCAGCAGGCTGTGGCGCCGGTCGTGGAAGCGGCCGAGCTGCGTCTCCTGCCCGATGTCGAGGTAGAACTTGAAGAAGCGGATGCCGTCGCGGCCGATCGACAGCTCGAACTGCGGCGCGTAGTCGAGGAACTTGCGGTGCTGCTCGGGCGTGCAGAAGCCCATCACCGGCTCGACGCCGGCGCGGTTGTACCACGAGCGGTCGAAGGTCACGAACTCGCCGGCCGTGGGGAACTGCGAGACATAGCGCTGGAAGTATCACTGGCCCCGCTCCGTGTCGGTCGGCTTGGGCAGCGCCACGTTGCGGGCCGAGCGCGGGTTGAGATACTGGCGGATGACGAAGATGGTGCCGCCCTTGCCGGCCGCGTCGCGGCCCTCGAACAGCGCCATCAGCCGCTCGCCGCTCGCCTGCAGCCAGGCGTGCAGCTTGACGAGCTCGGCCTGCAGGAGCTCGAGCTCCTTCTCGTAGGCCTTGTTCTTCAGCTTCTTGTCGTAGGGATAGCCGCCGGCGCTGATCTCATGGTCCTTGATCCAGTCGGGCAGGTTCGGATCCTCGATGTCGAAGATGCGCTCCTTGCCGGCCACCTTGAGCTTGATCGGCTCGATCCTGCCGCCCTTGCGCCCGGCCTCGTCCTTTTTCATGCATGAGATCCTTTCCGCTGCGGCCGGCCATGCTATTGCGCCCCGGGGGCCGCCCCTCGCGTGGGGGGGGGGGGAGGCCGGGGCGGCCGGTGGGGGGGGGGGGGAGGGGGGGGGGGGGCGGGGGGGGCGCGGGGCGCGGGGGGGGGGGGGCGCGGGGCGCGGGGGGCGGCGGGGGGTGTGATCGCGGGCGCCCCCTGCGCCGCCGGCGGCGGGTGGCGGGGCGCGATGGCGGCAACCGCTGCCGCCGCCTGGGGGGGGGCGCGGCCGCCTTGGCGCCCACGGGCCATGCGGCTGGGGGGGGGGCCCGCCGCCCGCCCGCCCATCGCCCGCCTGTCGGCGCTGCGGTTGGCCGCCGCCGTTTCCGACCCGCTGGTGGTGTTCGACCGTTCGGCGACGGTGGTGCAGGCCAACCCGGCCGCCGAGGCTGTCTTCGGCAGCCTGCGCGGGGTCGACCTGCGCCTGCGCTTCCGCGCGCCGGAGATGCAGGAGCTGATCCGCCAGACCCTCGACGACGCCACCCATCCCGCGCCGGTCGACTATGTCGAGCGCGCGCCGATCGAGCGGCTGTTCCGCGTCGCCGCTTCGCCGGTCGGCGATGGCACGGGGCTGTTCGTGCTGGTCTTCCGCGACCAGAGCGAGGCGCGCCGCATCGACCGCATGCGCGCCGACTTCATCGCCAATGCCAGCCACGAGCTGCGCACCCCGCTCGCCTCGATCGCCGGCTTCATCGAGACGCTGCGCGGGCCCGCGCGGAACGACCCGAAGGCTCAGGCCCGCTTCCTCGAGATCATGCAGGCCCAGACCGAGCGCATGGCCCGGTTGATCGACGACCTGCTGTCGCTGTCGCGGCTGGAGATGAAGCCGCTCGCCGCACCCGGCCAGAGCGCCGACCTCGTCGAGGTCATCGCCGGCGTCGCCGATACGCTCACCCATCTCGCAGCGGAAGCGGGCGTCGTCGTGGAGCGTAACCTGCCGGCCGAGCCGGTGCTGGCGGCGGGCAGCCGCGACGAGCTGACCCAGGTGTTCGAGAACCTGCTGGAGAACGCGATCAAGTACGGCCGCTCCGGCGGCCGCGTCGTCGTCTCCGTCGCGCGTGCGCCGGCGCAGGCGGCCGGCGGCCGGCCGCAGGTCGAGGCGTCGGTGCGCGACTTCGGGCCGGGCATATCCGAGGAGCACATCCCGCGCGTCACCGAGCGCTTCTACCGGGTCGACGCCGAATCGAGCCGCGCCCAGAAGGGCACCGGCCTCGGCCTCGCCATCGTCAAGCACATCCTGACCCGTTACGGCGGGCGCCTGTCGATCGCCTCGCAGCCGGGGCACGGCGCGGCTTTCACCGTCCATCTGCCGGCCGCCTGACCGGCTTTCTTTTTTCCGTCATCGGACTGGCCTATGGTGCCTGCCGCGGTCCGGCATGCGGGCCGGGAGGCGCCTTTGAAATGCATATCGTCCGCAGCTTCGACGAGGATCTGAAATACCTGTCCGGCCGCATCGCCGCGATGGGGGGGCTCGCCGAGCGGATGGTGGAGGAGTCCGTCTCCGCGCTCGTCCATGCCGACGAGACGCTGGCGCGCAAGGTGGTCGCCGACGACCTGCTGCTCGACATCGCCGAGCGCGAGATCGACGAGAAGGCGATCGGCATCATCGCGCGCCGCCAGCCGCTCGCCGACGACCTGCGCGAGATCATCGGCGCGATCCGCATCTCGGCCGACCTGGAGCGCGTCGGCGACCTCGCCAAGAACAACGCCAAGCGCGTCGTGGCCATCACCGCCGCGCAGCAGCCGGTACGCGTCGTGCGCGGGCTCGAGGCGCTGGCCGAGCTGGCGCTCGGCCAGTTGAAGGACGTGCTGGACGTCTACGCCACGCGCGCCGTCTCGACGCTCGCCTCCGTGCGCGAGCGCGACGCCCAGATCGACGCGGTCTACACGTCGCTGTTCAGGGAACTGCTCGCCTCGATGATGGAGGATGCGCGCAACATCACGCCGTGCACGCATCTCCTGTTCTGCGCCAAGAACCTGGAACGCATCGGCGACCACGCGACCAACGTCGCCGAGACGATATACTACGCGGCCACCGCCGAGCAGTTGCCCGAGCGGTCGCGGCAGGACAAAAGCCACAGCGTGACACTGGACGTGGCGGCGCGCTGAGGCGCACCGCTTGGGCGGGATTGCCCGCCCGTCGGATCAGCGCGCCCGGCGCCGCTCCGCCGCCGGCTGGTAGGCCAGCCGCGAGTGGTAGCCGCAATAGGGCCCGCTCTCGCCGACGTCGTTGCCGCAGAAGTTGAAGTCCTCGGCGAGCGGGTCGCCGTTCGGCCATTTGCAGGTGCGCTCGGTGAGCTGGGTCAGCTCCAGCCGCCGCGAGATCGGCACGACGACGTCCTGGACCGGGCGCAGCACCTGCCGGGCGACCGGCTCGGCGTCGAACTGCACCTGCAGCGCGGTGGCGCCGATCGAGGCGGTGATGGTGCGCGTCGGCCGCGTGGCCGTCTTGGCCGGCCCGGCGCTCGCCTTCTTGGCGCGCGGCGCCGAGGCGGTCGCCCGGCCGCGGCCGGAGAGCTTGAGACGGTGGACCTTGCCGATCACCGCGTTGCGGCTGACGCCGCCGAGCTGGGCCGCGATCTGGCTCGCGCTCAGCCCTTCCGACCATAGTTTGCGCAGCAACTCCACGCGTTCGTCAGTCCAGTTCATCGGGATCCGCTCCTCGCGAAACCATGCGGGAATCGGAATCCTTCACCGCCCGGTCCAAAGGCCGGTGGCCACCACATCTACACTGGTGAAAGAGTCCGCCGCACGAAATCTTGTTATGTCGGCCTCAAACTATCGCAACGCTTGACTCGGTGACAAGAGTCGCAGGGACACAGGGAATCGGTTTTTGGGGTTTTCCCCAACTTGGGCCAGCCGGGGCCAAAGCGTTGTGCGAGCCGGCCGTGCCGGCCCGGAAGGCCAGCTTTTCGTTGACTCCATGGTGAAATGACCTGATATACCCATGCTCAGCGCCGCCCACCGGGCGGCTTTTTTGATTTGGCGGCCCGCGTGCCGCGGGACATCTTTGGCTGACAGCCCGCGTGCCGCGGGACAAGGGAAACGGAAGAGAGGCAATGAGCGGTTCGGCGCTGTACGAGACATTCGCGCGCGCCCCACTTGCATTCGAGCGGGGCGAGGGATCCTGGCTGATCGAGGCCAGCGGCGCCCGATATCTCGACTTCGCCGGCGGCATCGCCGTCAACTCGCTCGGCCACGGCCATCCGCATCTCGTCGCGGCCCTCAAGGACCAGGCCGACAAGCTCTGGCACGTCTCCAACCTCTACCGCGTGCCGGGCCAGGAACGGCTCGCCGAGCGGCTGGCCGCGGCGACTTTCGCCGACAAGGTGTTCTTCACCAATTCGGGCGCCGAGGCGCTGGAATGCGCCATCAAGACGGCGCGGCGCTACCAGTTCGCCAACGGACACCCCGAGCGCTTCCGCATCATCACCTTCGAGGGCGCCTTCCACGGCCGCACGCTGGCGACGATCGCCGCCGGCGGCCAGCAGAAATATCTGGAAGGCTTCGGCCCCAAGGTCGAGGGCTTCGACCAGGTGCCCTTCGCCGACATCGACGCGGCCGAGAAGGCGATCACGCCGGAGACGGCGGCGATCCTGATCGAGCCGGTGCAGGGCGAGGGCGGCATCCGCGCCGTGCCGACCGAGAAGCTGCGCCGCCTGCGCGAGCTGTGCGACAAGAACGGCCTGCTGCTCGTCTTCGACGAGGTCCAGTGCGGCATCGGCCGCACCGGCAAGCTGTTCGCCTACGAGTGGTCGGGCATCGTCCCCGACGTGATGGCGATCGCCAAGGGCATCGGCGGCGGCTTCCCCGTCGGCGCGTGCCTGGCCACCGACGAGGCCGCTAAGGGCATGGTCTCGGGCGTGCACGGCACCACCTTCGGCGGCAACCCGCTCGCCATGGCCGTCGGCAACGCCGTCCTCGACGTCGTGCTGGAGGACGGCTTCCTCGACGAGGTCAAGCGCAAGGCGCTGGTCTTCAAGCAGGGCCTGGCCGGCATCGTCGACGAGTTCCCCGACGTGTTCGAGGAGGTCCGCGGCGTCGGCCTGATGCTCGGCCTCAAGTGCAAAATGCCGAACGGCACGGTCAACGCCGCCTTCCGCAGCCACAATTTCCTCGCCGTTCCGGCGGGCGAGAACGTGATCCGGCTGCTGCCGCCGCTCAACGTCTCCGACGAGGAGATCCGCATCGCGCTCGACGCGATCCGCGCCAGCGCCGCGTCGCTGTCGACCGCGGCCGGCGCGGCCTGAGGCGGGGCGCGAGCGATGAGCGTCAGGCATTTCACCGACCTTTCGCGGCTTCCCGCCGCCGAACTGCGCGCCATGCTCGACGATGCGCGCGCCCGCAAGACCCGGCTGAAGGCCGGCGCCCGCGAGCGCCCGCTGGACGGCAAGGTGCTGGCGATGATCTTCGAGAAGCCGTCGACCCGCACGCGCGTCTCCTTCGACGTCGGCATGCGCCAGCTCGGCGGCGAGACGATCATGCTCACCGGCACAGAGATGCAGCTCGGCCGCTCCGAGACGATCGCCGACACCGCCAAGGTGCTGTCGCGCTACGTCGACGCGATCATGATCCGCACGACGGCGCATGTGCGCCTGATGGAGCTTGCCCAGCACGCGACGGTGCCGGTCATCAACGGCCTGACCGACGACACCCATCCCTGCCAGATCATGGCGGACCTGATGACCTTCGAGGAGCATCGCGGCCCGGTGAAGGACCGGCTGTTCGCCTGGACCGGCGACGGCAACAACGTGCTCCACTCGCTGGTCGAGGCCTCGGCGCGCTTCAGCTTCCGCCTGAACATCGCCGTGCCCGAGGGCAGCGAGCCGGACGGCAGGTTCATCGACTGGTCGAACGCCAATGGCGGCCGCATCAACGTGACGCGCTCCGCGGTCGAGGCCGTGAAGGGCGCCGACTGCGTCGTCACCGACACCTGGGTGTCGATGGGCCAGGAGAACGACGGCCTCGACCGCGCCGCACCGTTCCGCGCCATGCAGCTCGACTCCGAGCTGCTCGCCCGCGGCGCCGACGACGCGATCGTCCTGCACTGCCTGCCCGCACACCGCGGCGACGAGATCACCGACGAGGTCATCGACGGCCCCGCGTCGGCGGTGTGGGACGAGGCGGAGAACCGGCTGCACGCCCAGAAGGCGCTCCTGGTGTGGCTGCTGAGGCAGAACGGCACCGCGAGCGAGGATGCCGCGTGAGCGAGCCGCACGGGACGAACGAGGGGGCCCTCTGGGGCGCGAGATTCGCGTCCGGGCCGTCGCCGGAACTGGCCGCGCTCAGCCGCTCGACCCACTTCGACTGGGTGCTCGCCCCGTACGACATCGCCGGCTCTCACGCGCATGCGACGGCGCTCGCCGCAGCGGGGTATCTGACTCCCGACCAGCTCCGCGACATGCGATCCGCCCTCGACGCCCTGGCCGCGGATGTCCGGTCCGGGGCGTTCACGGCCGGCCCGTCCGACGAGGACGTGCACGGCGCGCTCGAACGGGGACTGATCGAGCGCGCGGGGGCTGATCTGGGCGGTCGGCTGCGCGCCGGGCGCAGCCGCAACGATCAGATCGCGACGCTCGTGCGTCTCTACCTGCTCGATCACGCGCGTGTGATCGCACGCGACATCCTGCGGCTCGTCGACGCGATCGTGGCGCAGTCCGAGGCGAACCCCGACGCGGTCATGCCGGGTCGCACGCACCTCCAGCACGCCCAGCCGGTGCTGCTGGCACACCATCTCCAGGCCCATGGGTGGCCGCTCGTGCGCGACCTCGAGCGCCTGCGCGACTGGTCCGCGCGGGCGCGGGTGTCTCCCTACGGCGGAGGCGCGCTCGCGGGCTCGAGTCTCGGGTTGGATCCGGCGCTGGTCGCGAGCCAGCTCGGCCTGGACCGCCCCGCCGAGAACTCCCTGGACGGCACGTCCGCGCGCGACGTGGTGGCCGAGTTCGCGTACGTGGCCGCGCAGATCGGCATAGACCTGTCGCGCTTCGCGGAAGACATCGTGCTGTGGAACACGCGGGAGTTCGGGTTCGTGACACTCGACGACGGGTATTCGACCGGCTCGAGCATCATGCCGCAGAAGAAGAACCCGGACATCGCGGAGCTCGCGCGCGGGA
>Ga0066256_1001162_pt1 | contig 39698 bp, 21 predicted proteins | sample ThiBio_1000_biof_FD_87107 | JGI IMG/M metagenome (GOLD analysis project Ga0066256, IMG submission 87107) | Wastewater bioreactor microbial communities from Cape Town, South Africa - Thiocy_expt_1000_biof (version 2) | ecosystem: Engineered > Bioreactor > Thiocyanate-remediating >... | reverse complement strand
CAGCCGCGCCACCGCCACCCCGTGCCACAGCGGCAGGCGTACCGCCGCCGCTGCCAGCGGCCGCGCCGTCCACGACCACCGCCCGCGTGCCGCCTGTGTCCAGCGCTGGTGCCAAGGCAGCCATGACGGCGCTGGGGGTGAAGGAGCAGTCATACGTGCCATACAAGCTGGCGCGCAGTGCCATTGACGCCATGACGGCGGACATGGCAGCCATGAAGGAGCGGCACGTGCGCGCCATGGCCGCCATCGGCGACAACTACGAGCGCGTGGAGGCGGAGAGCCAGGCGTACTTCATGACCTTCATTGCGCGCCTGCGCGAGCGCGCCGGCGCCGAGATCGCTGTGTATAAGAAGGAGGCGGCAGACAACGGGGCGGCGCTGGAGGCACTGCGCGCCTCCTCCACCGCCACCATCGCCAACCTGCAGGAGCGCGTGCACACGGTGGAGACGGAGCTGGGTGACACGCTGCGGCGGTACCAGACTGACGTGTCGGCGGGCGCCAGCAAGGCGGCGGAGGTGGCGGCGGCGCTGCAGGCGGAGCAGGAGGTGGCGGTGGCGACGCTGCGCGACAAGCTGGCAGCCAGCAAGGCGAAGGCCAAGGCGCGCATGTCGCAGGTGGAGGATAAGTTCAGCGGTCTGGTGGCGGCGCGCGACGCCGCCATTGCGGCGCTGGAGGCGGACCGCCGCCGCTTGGTGGCGGCGGTTGGCCAGCTGCACGAGGCGCGCGACACGTTGGCGGCGGCGCTGCATGCCATGGAGACGGACGCCGGCAGCGCGGCGGCGGGGCAGGGGAAGACGATCGAGGGGCTGCGGCACCAGCTGGCAGCGCTGGCAGCTGCCAGCGAGACGCAGCACCGCTCCCTCACCTCCGCGTCTGCCGCCACCGCTGCTGCCGACGCGCGTGCCGCTGCTGCAGAGGGCGACGTTGCGCGGCTGCGCGCAGAGCTTGCTGCGTCGCAGGAGGCGGCAGCAGCTGCCAACGACGCCGTGTCCAGCATGCAGGCGGCACTGGCAGCGGCTGCCCGTGGTGGCGGTGGTGGTGGCGGCGCAGCAGCCGAGTCGGTGGCGCTGGCGTCCGCACGTGCCGAGATTGCGCAGCTGACGTCGCGGCTGGCCGCCAATGCCGGCGCCGCGGCGGTGGCGCGCGGCGACGTGGTGGAGGCGTCCAAGCTGGCGGCCGTGGTGGCGGAGCGCGACGTGCTGGCGGCGCAGCTGTCCAGCGCTGTGGCAGCGGCGGCGGGGGCGGCGGCACGCGAAGAGGCGGCGGTGGCGGCGGCGCGCGAGTCAGAGCTGGCGCACCGCATCGAGCTGGCGGAGGCGCGCGCCTCCGCTGACGTGCTGCGGTCGGAGGTGGCAGTGGCAAAGGCGGGTGGCGTGCCGCCGCCGCCGCCCATGGCGCCCGCCGCTGCAGACGCCTACATCAAGTCGCTGGCAGCGGTGGCGGAGCACGCGGCGGAGAGCGTGAAGCTGGGTGAGGCGATGTGGGTGGAGAAGAAGAAGCGGCAGGCGCTGAAGCTGTACGAGCAGGAGGCAGCCGACATTGTGGCGGCGCTGCCGCCCGAGAGCGGGTTGCGTGAGTCGCTGGCTGCCGCGGTGGCGGCGGGCGCGGAGCGCATTGCGGAGGCGCAGCCCGCCAAGGCAGCTTTTGTGCTGAAGCAGGCCATTGAGCAGTTCATTGCCGACGTGCCGAGCGAGGCGGAGCGCATCAAGCCGGCGGCGCCGGGTGCGGCGGCGGAGGCGGACGCCGCGGAGCTGCGTGCGCAGCTGGCAGCCATGCGTGCGGAGAACGCCAGCAAGGCGACGGGGGCGGCGGGCGGCGCGGGTGCCGACCTGCCCGTGACGTACGCCATGCGCGGCTCCGGTATGGGCGCAGGCGCGGGTGTCGGCGCCTCCACCGCGGCGCTCGTGTCGGCGCTGGCGCGCGCAGAGGCGGCAGAGGCAGAGGTGCGCTCCCTGCAGGCGGAGCTGGAGGCGGCGCGTGGCGCACTGGACGGCGCGCGCGCGCTGTCAGCCCTGGGCGGCGGCGGCGGTGGCGGCGGGAAGGAAGACGACGATGACGGCGGGAAGGAGGGCGACGATGACGGGGAAGAAGGTGAGGCAGACGAGGAGGATGAGGAGGGTGGCGGCGGTGCGGCTGCGGCCGCTGCAGTGGCGGCAGGTGGCGCTGGCGGCGCGGCGGGCGGCGCGGGTGGGCGGCGCAGCTCCGGGACTGCTGTGGCGGGCAAGCCGGGCACCGGCGCTGCCGCAGCGGCAGCAGCAGGGCGCACCGGTGGTGCAGCGGCAGCGGCGGCTGCTGCAGCAGGGGCGGCGAGCGCAGGCGGCGGGAAAGACAGCGCCAAGCTGAAGGAGGCGGAGAAGGTGATTAAGGACCTGCGCGGCAAGATCCGCACGTTGGAGACGAAGCTGGCGGCGGCGGCGCCGGGCGGCAAGGCGGCGGCGGCGGCGCCGGTGGTGGATGAGAAGGCGGTGACGGCGGCGGTGGAGAAGCGGCAGGCAATGCTGGAGAAGAAGTGGAAGAAGGAGCGGGAGGACCTGGAGAAGGACGCGGCGCGCGAGCTGGACGCCGTCACCAAGAAGGCGGCCAAGGCGGCGGCGGAGGCGAGCGAGGCGGCGGGCGCGCTGGCGGCGGTGAGCAGCGAGCGCGACGGCCTGAAGCGGCGGTTGGACAAGGTGGCGGAGATGGAGCGCGAGCTGGAGGCCCTGCGCGCGACGGCGGAGGAGGCGCGGCGGCTGCGCGGCGAGCTGGATGCGGCGACCGCGAAGGTGGCGGAGCTGGACAAGCTGTACAAGGACGAGCAGATCCTGCGCAAGCGGTACTTCAACATCATCGAGGACATGAAGGGCAAGATCCGCGTGTACTGCCGCGCGCGGCCCATGTCGTCGTCGGAGCTGGACCGCGGCAACTACAGCGTGGTGTCGTTCCCCGACGAGGTCACCATCGACTTGGACACTGGCAAGGGCCGCAAGCAGTTCATCTACGACCAGTGCTTTGGCCCGTCGTCCACGCAGGAGTCGGTGTTTGAGGACACGGAAAACCTCATCCAGTCCGCCTTTGACGGCTACAACGTCGCCATGTTTGCGTACGGCCAGACCGGCAGCGGCAAGACGTTCACGATGGTGGGCGCGCGGGAGGCGCCCGGCATCACGCCGCGCGCCATGACCAAGATCTTTGACCTCATCGAGGCCAACCGCGGCGTGTACGACGTGACGGTGCAGGCGTACATGGTGGAGCTGTACCTGGACAACCTCATCGACCTGTTCTGGAAGATGGACAACCCGCGCGACCGGTCGGAGGGCCCCAAGCTGGACATCAAGAAGGACGAGAAGGGCCTGGTGGTGATCAAGGGCGTGTCCATCCGCGACTGCCCCTCCGCGGAGGCGCTGCGCGAGCTGTTTGACGGCGGCAACGCGGCGCGCCACGTCGGCTCCACCGCCATGAACGCCACCTCCAGCCGCTCCCACCTCGTGTTTGCCATCCTCATCAACACGTACAACCGCGCGACGCGCAAGACCACCACCGGCAAGATCTCGCTCATTGACCTGGCGGGCAGCGAGCGCGTCGGCAAGACGGGCGCCAGCGCGGAGCGGCTGAAGGAGGCGCAGAGCATCAACAAGTCGCTGTCCGCGCTCGGCAACGTCATCTCCGCGCTGTCCACCAACGCCGCCTTCGTGCCGTACCGCGACAACAAGCTGACGCAGCTGATGAGCGACTCGCTGGGCGGCAACGCCAAGACGCTCATGTTTGTCAACATCTCGCCCGCCGACTACAACGTGGAGGAGACGCAGTCCTCCCTCGTGTACGCCTCCCGCGTCAAGCTCATCACCAACAGCGCGGAGAAGATGCAGGAGACGGCGGAGATCGCGCGCCTGAAGAAGATCATCGCGTCGCTGAAGGCGGGCGTGGTGCCGGCGGACCTGGAGGAGGTGGACGTGACTGGCGGCGACGCCACGCCTGCCGCCGGCGGCGCGGGCGCCTCTGCCGCCGGCGGCTACGACGGTGGCGAAGGTGCCGCTGCCTACGCCGACGACGACGGCGCGGCGGGCGGCGCGGGTGCCGACGAGTAAGTAACGCCCCTGTTGTGCCTGTGCATGTGCATGTGTGCGTGCGTGCCTGTGTCCTGTGTCCCGTGTGCCGTTTCTGTGTGCCGTGTGCCCCTTTGACGTGGCATGTGTGCGTCCGTGTGGCGACTTGTGACCCTCCTTTGCATGTTGTACGATATGAGATGATACAATAGGTCATTATTATTAATATTATCGATACCATGAATTACTCGCCGCAATGGCGGCGGGGGTACAATAAATAGGTATAACCAAAGGTTACTCGCCCAGGGTGCGCTGCCACCGGCTGTCGGCGTCGTCATACAGCACCGAGTCCACGACGCCCTTGGTGCTGGGGAAGCGCGGCAGGTGGAGGAGGGCGGGGGAGTCTGCACCACGTGCCGGCGCCCCCGCGCCGCCACCGCTGCCTGTGCGCATGTGGCGGCTGCCCGGGCGGCCGGCCGGTGCGCCAGCGCCACGCGGCGGGGCGGCATGCGGAGAGGCGGCGGCGGAGGCGGGCGCGCCACTGAACGAGCTGCGGCTGGCCACGCTGCCGGCGTCCATGCTCACGCCCTCGTAGTCGCTCTCATCGCGCGCCAGTGTGAGCGACAGCCGCGACGCCGTCGTGTCGGTGCCCAGCGCCGCCGCCAAGCCCACCGACGGCTCCACGCTGGTGGACGACGCGCGGCTGAGCGGGCGCGGCGACGGCATGGGTGACGCGGTGTGCACCGCCAGGCTGGGCGACGCGGTGCCGCTCGTCAGCAGTTGCAGGTCGGCGGCAGAGAGGGAGGCACCGCGACCCCGCAGTACGGCAGCAGCGCCGCCTCGCCCGCCGCTCGCTGCCGGGCTGCCATCAATACTGCTGCCACTGCCGCCGCTGCCTGCCGCCAGTGCCGCCAACGCCCGGCTGCTGTGCGGCGGCACACCGCCGCGCGGGTGCCGACCCGCCGCGCCCGCATCACCACCACCCGCGGTCACGACAGCCGCTGCCGCAGCGGCAGCCATCGATTGCAGCGCGGCGGCAGTGGGTGTGGAGACGCCGGTGCCCGCCGCGGCGGCCGCAGCAGCCGCGGCAGCAGCAGCAGCGGCAGCAGCAGCCGGCGTGCGGCTGGACGAATCAATGGAAGCGGAGCGCGGCCGGCTGGCATCGTCGCCACTGGCGCTGGCGCTGACTGCCGAGCCGGCGCGCGCACGCACATTGAACTGCCGCTCCGAGTCCACCTCCAGGTCGGTAGTCAGGCGTGACGTGTCGCCCAGCCGCGCCGCATTGCGTTCCCGCTCCTCCTGCAGCTTCTGTGCCAGCACAAAGTTCTCCGTGCGCAGCGCCTCCACCTCTGCAAGCAGGCGGCGTGCAGCATCCGCGGGCAGCGCGGTGTCCGTGCCGCCGCCGCTGACGCTGTTGGCGCGGCTCACCACGGCGGCCACCACCGCAGGCGGCGCGGCGGTAGTGGCAACCGGCGGCGTCGGGCGCACACGCGGTGAGGGTGCGGCAGAGGGTGGTGCGGGGGCGGCGGCCAGCGCGGTGGCCAGCGCGGCGTGCAGTGCGGTAGCCAGGGGTGTGGCAGATGCGCCAGCGGTGGCGAGGGCTGCATCCACGCTGGTTGTGAGTGTGTCGTGCAGGGCGGCGACACGATGGGAAAGAGCAGTGTAGTCTGCCGTCGCCGACTCCAGCCGCCGCTGCATGCGGTTCACCAGGAACTCTTGTTCCATCTCCACCGCCGCCTCCACCTCCACTTTCTCGCGCGCCGCCGCCTCCAGCTTGCTCCGCGTGCGCGCCACAATGGCGTCCGCCGCCTCCAACCGCCCCGCCAGCGCGCCGCGCTCCGCCTCCGCCGCCGCCAGCGCCGCAGTGAGGCTGGCGCGCTCCGCCGCCATGCGCGCCTCCGCCGCCGCGCGCTCGCGTGCCACCGCCATCATCTGCTTCTGCAGCTTGTTGACCACGTACTCCTGCTCGCTCTCCAGCCGGTTTTCCAGCTCCACTTTCTCGCGCTGCACCGCCGCCAGCCGCCGCTGCAGCGTGTTGGTCAGGAACTCCTCCTCGCGGTCGATGGCCACCGCCAGCGCCGCCTTCTCTGCCGCCAGTGCCTCCAGCCGCTTCAACAGCTTGTTGGTGGTGGCCTCCTCCTCCGCCTCCGCCGCCGCCAGCGCCGCCACGTTGGCGCGCTTCAGCGCCGCCACCTCCGCCGTCAGCGCCGCCACGCGCGCGCGCTCCACCCGCAGCGCCTCCTCCATGGTTGGGGGGCGGGGGGCGGGGGCGGGGGCGGGGGCGGGGGGAGGGGGCGTTGGGGGGTGTGGTAGAGGTGGGAGGTAGATAATGTGGGGGAGAGAGTGAAGGTCGAGGAGGAGGAGGGTCCGCTGGAGGAGGAGAAGGAGGGGCAGAGGAAAAGGTGGAGGAGGGGAAGTGCAGAGGAGAAGACAGAGAAGGAACCAAGTAGAGAGGGAGTGAAGGAGGGGCCGTTGAGTAGACACGATGAGGGGGTGTCGAGCAGAGTAGCGAGCAGGATAGTTGACAGCAAGAGGACAGCAAGAGGAGGGCGGTGGTCAGTGGCTTCTCACACAAAAACCAATATCACAATCGCAATAAAACGGGGTCGACGCCGCAGCGACCGCTTATACCCCTACACTCAATGATTTTACGTCGGTATTTACAGTGTTTCACTGGAGGCGTTGCATTATTGATGACGTCAAAATAGGCCGTTTTTTGGGCCTAACCCCCCTCTCTCTCCTCACCACACCAACGCTCTGCTGCTCAGCGCCCTGCCGCGGCGCAGGTAGCGCGGGCAAATAGCAAAATGCAGTTTTACGGGGTGGACGGCAGATGCAAGCGCGTAGCAAGCAAGGAGGCATAGTAGGCAGTGGGTGGGCGCAGTTTTTTGGCGTGGTTGCGGCGGCAAAGAAGTAGAATGGCAGACGACTGGCGGCGCCGCCGTCTGGTGTTGGGTGCGGCGGCGGGGCGCGCGATGGAGCGGCTGACGCCGGGGAGCACGATGGTGCTGGGTGACTGCGAGTATGCAGTTGGCAGCTTCAAGGAGGCTGATGTTGTGAGGGCCATGGCAGCGGTGGCCAATGGCGGCGGCGGCCTGCTGTACATCGGTTTGGAGGAGGCGGCGGCTGCGGGTACCTACATCGCGCGTGGTGCGCTGCTGCCTGCCGCCGGCAAGAGCAAGTCCGACCGACTCAAGACGCACGTGTGGCACCTCCACCAGTTTGTGGGCAACAGGACCGACGTTGTCTGGCCGCTATTCCAGGTAAATAGGAACCTGTATGCCGTGGCGGGGTACACCAATTACTGGTGCGAGGCAGTGGCGCTGGAGGGCGACCCCTCGCGTGCACTCGCAGTCGTCGCCGTCGCGGGAGCGCACACGATTGTGATGAGCGGCGCCATGCGCGTTGTCAAGACGCGTTCCTTAAAGGTATCCGTGGGCATGCCTGCCAGGATGGCAGGCGGCGTGCTGGCGGCGCCTGCTCCAGTGTGCTGGTACGCGTGCGGGCAGCCGACGCAGGTGGATGGGCATGCGCGCCTGGTTGCATTTCGCGGCCAGGAAGTGCCAATGATCGCTACATACGTGGTGGCGGAGAATCAGGCGGCTGACTGGCAGGCGCACGAGCCGCACTGGGCAAACCCCGCGGTGTCGCTGGTGCAGGAGAAGGTACGCAGCACGGCAGCTGAACTGCTGCGCGCGGGGGCCCCCGTGTCCTTCATGCTGGGCGTGGATGACGAGACGCTGCTGCCGCGCCCGCTGCTGGCCGCCCCGTCTTGTGCTGACCGGCTGCGGGCAGGCGTCGTGAATGCGCTGCGTGCCGGGTTGATGGAGGGTGTGTTCCCGCCACCGCGCATGACTGCATTCACGGTTCGTTTCACTCAGCTCACTGTGGACGTAGGTGACCTTGTCGCGGTGGAGGTGGTGGGAGTAGGGGATGTCGCGGCAGCGGCGGCCGCAGTGGCGGCGGTGGAGGAGGGCGCAGCAGCCGTGGCGGCGGCGGTGGCCGGAGTGACGGCGGCGACAAGCGGCTCCTGCATGGGCGGCGCTGCAGACACCGAAGGACGCAGCGCGGTGACGGCGCTTACCTTCACACACCATGCCGCGCTGCAGCTGTTTGCGCAGGAGAACGCCACCGTGCTCAAGGACGCGCGACTGCTGCTGGTACCGGTGCTGCCAGAGGAGTGCCACGTGGCAGGCGACGCCGTGATGCCTGCTGTGGCGCCGGATGTCACCTTCTTTCTTGCAGTTGCAGCAGCAAGTGGTGGTGGTGATGATGCACCCGTCACGCCCACGCTGCGCCTTACCCACGGCGCAACAGCTAGCGTGCTGAGCGTGGCGGCAGCCCGCGACGCACTGCGCCGTGCCGCCGTGCAAGTTGTGGTGACGGTGAAGTGGAAGCCGCCGGCGAGAGGCGCAGAACGCGTTATCAACCCCGCTTGGTTGCAAGGTTTGGTACCCGGCCGGCCCGGTGAGTACCTCGACATTGTCACCATGTGGCGCCTGTGCGGTGGCGGCGTCAGCTGGCCGCGCCTGCAGAAGCGAGGGCAGCGGCACATGTGGGCGCTGCTGACTCTGGACCCCACCGCGACGCAGGCCACCGCACAGCTCACCATGCGCAGCGATGTGTCGTGGGCGGCGGTGTGGGCGGCAGGTGCAGGTGCGGCCGGCGGCCGCCTGCACCGTGCGGGCGCGCCACTGATGCTGGTGTGCGACGCAGGTGCCTTGGCGGCGGACGCCATTGTGCGAGCGCTGCTGGATGCCGCCGGGGACTTACTTGAGGACCCCCTGGGCGCTGCACCCGACGTGGAAGTGGTGTTGGTTGGCGGCGCCGCCGCCTGCAGCGATGCCGCGCGCATGCTCGTTCAGTACGGACACGTCGCGTGCAGCGCCGTGCACATCCTCCTGCCCATGGACGTTGGTGTGGTGCGCCCTACGGCGCCGGACTGGGCTGCCCTTGTCGGCGCCGGCGGTGGCGCCACAGACGCCACGGCCGGCGTTGGCGGCACGGCAAAGAGAGCACGCTTCGGTGATACCAAAATAGAAGACCCAACGACGTGACCTGCCCGCCAAACTCGGGCGGATCTGTCCGCAGTGATTATTTTTATGTTATTGAATGGGGTCTCTCTGTCCTACATATAACAAACACTGCGGTGGGTTTGAAAGTTGTAACCCAGCTGCCGTGCTTTTGTACCGCCACCGTCACGAGGGTGGCGACGGTGGCAGGCCCGCCTGACTCTGGAAGACCCTTCTTTGATCACGAGCAGTGTGATTCCGGTACCAGTATTCCTGCGGCGCCCATACACCCTGCATTTTGGATGGAGGAGGGACAAGAACAGAAACAAGAGCAAACAATGGCGGCGGAGGAGGAGAAGTGTGGCGTGCTGGCGACGGCTGCGCGGCGCGCAAAGGGGCGGCTGGTGGCAGGCAGCACGCTGGTGCTGGGCGACGGTGAACACACGACCAGCTTCGTCACAGAGCACGGTATACTGCGTGAGATGGCTGGCGTCGCAAACAGCGGCGGGGGGCTACTGTTCCTGGGTCTGGAGCCAGCGGCAGACGAGGAAGGGTTAATACTAGCATGTTTCGGTGGGCCGCGCACGCACATCGTGAGTGGTGCGCCGCTGCCCGCCTCGCTGACGGAGCTGCTGCAGGAGGTCGGCGGCGGTGTTGTCGTCCCACCTTTCCAGGCGCACGACCAGCTGGCAGCCACAGCGGAGTACACCAATTACTGGTGCGAGACGGTGGCGCTAGATGGTGACCCCACCCGCGCGGTCGCTGTCGTTGCCGTGGCGGCGGCGCACACCGTGGTCATGTTCAGCAAGTCATTTGCTGCTGCAGATAGCCCTGTGCGGGCGTATGCTGCTGTGGAAGCAGAAGTGCTGCAGGCGCCAGCCCCCGTGTGTTGGTGTGCGTGCGGCGAACCGGCGCAAGTGAACGAGCGGGCGCGGCTCGTTGACGTGTATGGTAAGGCGACCGGTGCGGCCGTGCGCAAGTACGCGGCGGCGACTTGGTCGATGCAGCGGGCGCAGGGGGGACAGTATGAACGCTCCATTGCATCGCGGGTGCAGGCGATAGTGTGCTACAATGCGGCTGAACGCACGGTGGGAGGGCGCCCCGTCCTCTTCACCTTTGGCGTCGATGCCGCGACCCTGCTACCACGCCCGCTGCTGGCCGCCCCGTCTCGCATTGGCCAGCTGCAAGCAGCCGTCATTGACGCGCTGCGTGCCGGCCTGGTGGATGGCGTGTTCCCGACGCCGCGCATGTCTGCGTTTACGGTTCGTTTCACCCAGCTCACTGTGGACGTCAGCGACCTGGTACAAGTGAATACGGAGGACGACACCACAGTGGACAAGGAAGAGGCGGAGGCGGGGGCGGCGGCAGAAGCGGAATGGGAGGAAATGGAGGAAGAAGAGAAGGAGGTGGCGGCGACAGCGGCGGCGGCAGCAGCAGCAGCTGTAGCAACGGCAGTGGCGATGGCTACGACACGCAGCAGTGGCGCCACCGCGGCCGGCGGCACTGGCGATACCAGTACTGGTACCGGTGGCAGCGCAGGGAGCGCCATCGGGGGCGCCGGTGCCACTGGCGGCAGCGCAGGAGACGGCAGCAGCGGCGCGGTGACGTCGCTCACCTTTGCAAACCATGCCTCCCTGCGCCGGTTTGCGCTGGCGAACGCCGACGTGCTCCGGGATGCGCGTCTGCTGCTGGTACCCGTTCTACCTGAGGCGTGCTACCTACTAGACACCCACGTGCTGCCTGACGTGGCGCCGAACGTCACCTTCTTTCTGGCAGCAGCAAGTGGCGGTGAGGTACCCGTCATACCGGTACCCACTCTACGGCTTCCCCGCGGCGCCACGGCCAGCGCACTGACAGTAGCAGATGCACGCCACGCGCTGTGCCGTGCAGCCGCGCAAGTGGTTGCAACGGTGGAGTGGACGATGCCGGCGGCCGGAGGGCGCGTACCGGTAATCCATCCGAGGATGACGCTGGTGCCTGACCCAGCAGACGGGCACTGGTGCCTGGGCATTGTCACCACGTGGCGCCTGTGCCGTGGCGGCTTAACCTGGCCGCGCCTGCTGGAGCGCGGGCGGCTGTACCAGTGGGCCTTGCTCAGCCTGCACCCCGCTGTGACGCAGATTACGGAGCAGCTCCTGCGCCGTGGTGATGTCGCGTGGGCTGAGGTGTCACCAACAGCAGGTGGCGGTGTGGTTAGGGGCAGGCCAACGATGCTAGTGTGCGACGCGGGCGCATTGACAGCGGATGCCATTGCGTACTCGCTGGTGCCTGCCGCCAGCAAGGTACTGGGAGTGCAGCTGCGCGCCGCGCCTGACGTGGAGGTGGTGTTGGTCGGCGAACCCCTTGCATGCCGCGACGCTGCCCGGACCCTCGTTCGGGATGGGCACGTTGCGTGCAGCTCCGTCCACATCCTACTTGCCATGGACATTGGCGTGGCGCGCCCGACGGCGCCGGACTGGGCTGCCCTGTGCAACAGCGGCGGTGGTGCCCACACTGCGGCTACGACGTGAGCTGCCCGCCAGACTCGGGCGGATCTTTCCGTAGTGCATATTCTAGTGTTATTAAACGGAGTCCCCACCCTTAATTACACTGCGCTGGGTGTGATGTTACCCAGATGCCGTGCTTTTGTACCGCCACCATCACAAGGGTGTTGGCGCCGAGGTGACGGCTGTGTGACTCGGGCCAACTTGAATATTGCAGGACGGCACCGATGTAGGGCGCGCGCTTGGCACGCCAGTGGCTCCACTCGCGCGACTCCTGCGCTACGCAATTATCACACGCACCGGTGCCACATACGCAACAATTGCAATATGATCTAGTTATTCCGCAGTTGCACGCACGCGCCGGCCACGTTTGTAGCACGCATTTGGAGTGCACCACCACCCAACAGCACCCCACGGTCGTACTGACGCTAGTCACAGTCGCAGTCGCATGCGGGCAACACCATGGCGTCATGCATTCCTGCCACTGATGCGGCGTCGCTGCCATACGCACGGTTGGCGGCTAGCGCTACCAGCGCGACTGCCCTGCTGTGTCAGTGGGCTACGCCGCCAGCGGCAATGCCGGTAGGAGCAGCAGCCGCAACGCTCGCTGCACATGCGGCAGACCCGTCGCTGGCAGCAGCGGAGTCACCAGTGGTGAGCGCGGTGCCACCCCTAGACGCGGCTGCTTGTGAAGGGGGCACGGAGCAAGCCGCTGCTAGCGGTACGACGGCGGCGGTGGATGCAACCGCCACTACTGCCGCTGCTGCGGGCGTGAAGCGCTGCCGCGCGGTGTTGGGCGCCTCTGCCGCTGCCACAGCAAACAGTGGCACAATCAGCTGCGCAGGCGCGACGGCGGTCACGCGAGCGGTAAAAAAGAGAATTATGTGCGAGCATGGCCGCCGTCGCTACAATTGCAAGGAGTGCGGCGGTGCCGGCATCTGTGCGCATGGCCGGCAGCGCTCCACCTGCAAGGAGTGTGGTGGGGCCGGCCTCTGCGAACATAGCCGCCAGTGTCGTTATTGCAAGGAGTGCGGCGGGAGCGCCATCTGCGAACATAGCCGCCAGCGGCACCACTGCAAGGAGTGCGGCGGGGCCAGCATCTGTGAGCATGGCCGCCGGCGTACTCACTGCAAGGACTGCGGCGGGAGCGCCATTTGTGAGCATGGTCGCGTGCGCTACACCTGCAAGGAGTGCAATGGGAGGGGAATCTGTGAGCATGGGCGCGTGCGGCGCGTCTGCAAGGAGTGCGGTGGGAGCGAGGTTTGCGAGCATGGCCGACTGCGTCACCAGGCCAGGGGGTGCGGTGGCCCCGGCGTCGGCGAGCCCGGCCGCATGCGCACGGTCTGTAAGGAGTGCGGCGGGCGCGGCGTCTGTGAGCACGGTCACGTGCGCTACCACTGCAAGGACTGCGGCGGGAGCGCCATCTGCGGCCACGGCCGCAGACGCGACCACTGTACCGAGTGCGGCGGGGGCGCCATTTGCGAGCACGGCCGCCGGCGCAGGTACTGCAAGGAGTGCGGTGGCGCTTGCATCTGCGAGCATGGTCATGTACGCACGGCTTGTAAGGAGTGCGGCGGGCGCAGCGTCTGTGAGCACGGCCGGCAGCGCTACTACTGCAAAGAGTGCGGCGGGGGCGGCATCTGCGAGCATGGCCGTGAGCGGAGGTACTGCAAGGAGTGCGGCGGCGCCGCCATCTGCGAGCATGGCCGCCAGCGCAGCCACTGTAAGGAATGCGGCGGGGGTGGCATATGCGATCATGGCCGCCTACGCGGCCGCTGTAAGGAGTGTGTTGGCGTGTGCGAGCACGGCCACCTAGCGACACGTTGCCGCGGCTGCGGCACCGCCGCTGCTGCCTCAGTGGCGTAGCCGCAGCGCCTCACTGCAAGGACTGCGGTAGGCGCGCCATTTGCGAGCACGGCCGCCGGCGCAGGTACTGCAAGAAGTGCGGCGGGCGCGGCGTCTGCGAGCATGGCCGGCAGCGCTACGACTGTACCGGTAAGGACTGTGTTGGCGTGTGTGCGCATGGCCGCTTGGCAACGCGCTGCCGCGACTGCCGCGCCGCAGGCGATGTTGCTGTTTCATAGCCGCTCCTACAAGCGCGCAAATGTTCACTTGAATGTGCGCTGTGATTGTTTGGTGGCCACGGCAGGTTGCCGTTGCGGTAGTATGTTAGTTAGGGTGCAATCGGGTGCGCGCGGCGCAGCAGGTCGGGGTGGGTACCGGTACCGGAATGAGTTGGCAAGGCGCTGGCACACGGTCATGCGCACACCTCGAGTGGCAACAATGCACGCAATTCTCACAATCAAACCCGCCACATACACGGCGGATGTGCCATTCGAGTTGTTCCGCTGCGTACTTGCGCACCACCCCTCAAGTGGCGCACTCCATTTTTGTTGGCGTTGCTTCGGTTGCTTGTGCTCACCCCGACTGCGCGTTGCCCACCAACCACACCACAATGGCGGCGGAGGTGGTGATTGCCATCCCGGTAGCGCCACCACCGCGTGTACGACATGCAGCCCCCGCCGCGCTTGCCGCGCTGCGGCAGTGGGTAGCAAAGGAAGCCGAAGCGGCAGTAGCAGCGGAAGCGCCCGCGGCTGTGCCTCCGCCGCTGTGCAACGACCACACAGCAGCGGCGTGCGCCAAGGGCGCGGCAATGGCGGCAGCTGCAGTGCTGCCTCCAGTGTGCGCAGAGGCTTTGCTGGCAGCTATGCCAGAAGTCCTGCCGGTTGCGGTCGACGTATCGTTGCTAATGACGGGTGGTAATGGTGTGTGCGCGGCTGCTGGCGTCACGCAGCAAGATGGAGCCACTGCTGCCGCCACCATTACCGTTCCTCCTGTCGCCAGCACTAGCGCAGCTGTCCCTGTCGCCCCCGTAGCAGCTGCAGCGGTGGCGGGTGGGAAGCGACAGCGAACTGCGCTAATTGACACCGCTGCCACGGTGGGTGTTGTGTGCGCACTCAAGAGTGGCGCCTGTTCACATGGCCGCCAGCGCAGCAAGTGCAAGGAGTGTGGCGGGGCCGCCATCTGCGAGCACGGTCGCGTGCGCTACTTTTGCAAGGAGTGCGGCGGGGGCGGCATTTGTGAGCATGGCCGCGTGCGCAGCAGTTGCAAGGAGTGTGGTGGTGGCAGCATATGTGACCACGGCTGCGTACGCCACCGCTGCAAGGATTGCGGCGGGGCGGGCATCTGCGTGCACAGTCGCCAGCGCCACTACTGCAAGGAGTGCGGCGGGGCCAGTATCTGCGGGCATGGTCGTGTGCGCTTTTCCTGCAAGGCATGCGGCGGGGCTGGCATCTGTGAACATGGCCGCCGGCGCCACCGCTGCAGGGATTGCGGCGGTTCTGGCATCTGTGAACATGGCCGCCGGCGCTACCTGTGCAAGGATTGTGGCGGTGCTGGCATCTGTGAGCATGGTCGTGTGCGGAGCAGCTGCAAGGATTGCGTCGGCGTGTGCGCACACGGCAAGGTACCAGCGTGGTGCTCCCATTGCCGCGCAGCGCGCGCTGTGGCCGCTGTTGCATAGCCGCTCATGCTAGCGCGTAAATGTTCACTTGAATGCGCGCTTCATTTGTTTGGTTGCCAGGGCGGCAGGCCACCGTCCACTACCAGTACCGGTGCGTTGGCTGCAAGGTGTGGCAGTCAGTGCGGCGACTGCTGCGGTGCCGGCCTCGACCTTGGCACGGTGCTGCACTGCGGTCTGAACAATGGCAGTCTGACCCGCTATATGCCGGCTCCTCGCAGCCATCAATGAGCCGCTTCAAGTGTCCGCGACCGCGGTGCGGCACTCTTTGCAGTGTCGAGGCAGGCGGCCGTGTGCGCAACCTGTGCACTCCCGACACTCACGGCGGACGCGGGCATGTTCGCAAATTCCGGACCCGCCGCACTCCTTGCAGAAGCGGCGGTGGCGGCCGTGCTCGCAGATACCAGACCCGCCGCATTCCTTGCAGTCTCTGCGCCGCCGGCCATGCTCACAGACGCCGCCCCCGCCGCATTCTTTGCACTTGCTGCGCACGCGGGCATGCTCACAGATGCCCGCCCCGCCACAATCTTTGCATCGACTGCGCTGCCGGCCATGCTCGCACATGCCAGCCCCGCCGCACTCCCTGCAACTGGAACGCACGCGGCCGTGCTCGCAGTTGCTGCGTCCGCCGCACTTCTTGCAGTAATAGCGCATGTGGCCATGGGCACAGATGCCGCTCCCGCCGCACGCCTTGCAGTAGTTACGCTGGAGACCATGCTCGCAGACGCCGGCCCCGCCGCATTATTTGCAGTAGTAGCGACGGCGGCCATGCTCACAGATGCCGGCCCCGCCGCAGTCCTTGCAGCGGTGCCGGACGCGGTCATGCTCGCAGATGCCGGCCCCGCCGCACTCCTTGCAGGTGCGGCGCTTGCGGCCATGTTCGCAGATGCCCGTCCCGCCACAATCCTTGCAGAAGTAGCGCACTCGGCCATGCTCACAAATGCTGCTCCCGCCACACTCCTTGCATCGGTGCCGCTCGCGGCCATGCTCGCATATGCTGCCCCCGCCGCACTCCTTGCAGGTCCTCCGCCGCCGACCATGCTCACACGTCCGCTCCGTCTTTGTCGCACTGCCCATGCTGGGGGTTGTGACAGCTGGGGCGGCGGCTTGCAAGCCGCCGGCCTGAGCGCCCTTCCCTTCCGGCCCCATTGCGGCAGCTGCTGATATAATGGGGGCACCGTGCGCCCGCACCCGGGGCCGCTTCACGCCGGACACGGTAGCAGTAGCCACAACAGGGGCAACTGCGGCAGCAGCAGCAGCGTCGCCTGTCCTGCACCGCCCACCGCTACCAGCTACAGCGGCTGCCGTATGACCGCCCTCTGCACTCGAGTCATGTGGCTCCGGTAGACGGGGCGGTGGCGGAGGCGGCGGCGGAGGTGGCGGTGCCCCACCATGTGGCGCATCCGCTGCCCAGCGCCGCAGCAACCCAAACGCTGCCGCCGCACTAGCCGCCCACGCTGCTGTGGGCGGGTGGGGCTGCCCACCGCCTGCAGCCGCCGCTGTTGTTGACAACGACGCCGCCGCCATTGCAACGTCCCAGCGAGCTGGCAGTCCCAGTTGGTGGCTTGCTTGGAGCGCAACTGCAACACGGTGGCGCGCTTGTGTTACAATCGGTTGATTGATTGCTGCACCCTACCTCGCTGACTAGCTGCCGCACCCACCTACGCACACTACTAGTATGATACCACCACCCTTCCGGCACCACTGCCGTACCGCAACCGGCACCTTCGTGCCCGTGCCCCAGCCACGGTGACTCTTGGCAGCACCGGTAGTGGACTTCATCACCCACACACAGGTAACATATGTTCATGTACTAGCTGTAATCCAGGTGCGGCAATAATGGAGCTGCGCGCGCGTGCGCCTGGCGAACATGGTGTGGTGTGATTGGGCGTTGCACCCACCGACTCGGAGGGTGTTTGGCGGGCCGCCCAACGCCTGGCCCACAGACTCGAAGCTACCTGTAACACGCCACTCACACCTACAAACCGCCCACTCACGCACAACCCCGGCACGCCACTGGTGCTGCAATTCTCATTGACACCGTGGTGCATGCGCTTTCCCGTGCGCGCCGTGCACATGAATCGCGCCATGGCTGCTGTGTCGTCCCAAGCAACCACGCCGCCTGCGCTGGCGCTCGACGTGCCGCCTACCACAACTCCACCAGTGCCGCTGCTGGTGCAGGTGGTGGCCGGCAACCCTGCCACATCGGCAGGCGTGCTACTGTGTTTAGACACCTACGATGCCACCATCCTGCGGCAGCTGCACCCCGTGTTAATGCAAACAGTGGCGGGCGTCCCATGGTGCGACATGAACGCCGCCATCCTCGACGTGCGCCGGTGGCGCGCCGCGTTGCCTGCCGCGGTGGGCGCATGGGTGGCCCCGCAGCTGCGCCTCGACGAACCCGCACTGTTGGCAGGGTTGACGTCGCTGGATGTCGGAGGTTGTGGCACGGTCACTGATGCGGTCATCCAACGCCTGTCGCCCACGCTGCGCCACCTGGATGTGGCAGGATGTCGCAACCTGACGGCCGCCGCCAGCTTCACTCACCTGCGCGCGCTGACGTCGCTGGACTGCAGCTACACCGCCGCATTGGACGCGGGGCTTGGACGTCTGCCGCCGTCGCTGCAGGTGTTGGCAATGGATTACAGCAAGGTTGGCAAGCCGCCGCAATTGGCAGCAAGCTTCTACCACCTGCCCGCGTTGCGTGTGTTGTCTTGGCAGTCTGCGGGCTTGTGCGATGCCTGCGCCGCTACCCTGCCGCCAGCGCTGCAGGAGCTGAACATTTCCAACAGTAGGGAGTCTGTAAGGACCATGTCGTTGGCGCATTTGCCGCGGCTGCGAGTTGTGCGCGCGCATTGCACCTCAATCACCGATGCGGCGGTGGCTGCCCTACCGGCGAGCCTGGAGGAGCTGGACGTTGAGCGTTGTTATGAAATCACACCAGCTGTGTCCTTTACGCATTTGCGCGCCCTGCGTGCGCTGTGCGCAGTCCACACGCGCTTTGGCGATGCAAGCCTCGCCAGCTTGCCACCGTCGCTGGTGACCTTGGATGTGTCACACTGCAAGCAGCTGTCACCGGCTGCTACCCTGCCCGGCCTCCCCGCGCTGCAAGAACTCGGGGCCTGTAACACAGGCATTGGCGACGCGTTTGTGGCCAGCCTGCCGCCCTGCGTGACCAGCCTCCGCATTGCCAACTGCATCAACATTTCTCCCGCCGCGGACGTACGCCACCTGACAGCTTTGCGCGAACTGCAGTGCTCTGGCACACACCTGCCACCCAGCGAGGTGGCAGCGCTGCGGGCGCGGGTGCTTTGCACCCGCCGAGTCGGTGCTGCATCTGGCTCAAACTGACCTTGTTCTGTCGATGACGGCGTTGGCGGATGGCCGCCTGGCCTTTGAGGATTGCGATGGGGTTGTGCGGCTGCTGGACCCGGCCCGCGATGAGGAGGTCGTGCCGGGGTCAATTATTAGGGACGACGTTCAGAAGGCAGGTGTAGCAGCGCTGCCCGACGGCCGCCGCATAGCTGTTGTCAAGCTCGACGTAATAGAAGTGTGGGACATGCACACCACCCCGCCCAGCCGGTGCATGACCATTACGTGCGACACCTGGGCGACTACGCTTGCGGCGCTACGTGACGGCAGGCTTGCGGCAGGGTGTATGGATGGCCGCATCCAGCTGCTGGACGTCAACGCTGACACCGTTGTTGACGAGACGTCACTGCGTCATGCGCAGGCCGTGACCGCGCTGGCAGTGTTTCCCGACGGCACCCTTGCAAGTGGATCAGACGACATTAGGGTATGGAATGTGGACCGAGAGGAGTGCGTCGCCGTGTTGGAAGGGCAAATTGGCTTTATTACATCCGCGCTGGCCGTGCTTGCCAGCGGCAACTTGGCGAGCGCGGCACAAGACAGCACGGTGCGACTGTGGGATGCCGCCACGTGGACCTGCTACGCGGTGCTCAACCTGTGGTGTACCTATAATATGTTCACACAATATGACCCTGTGTGCATTGACCTATTCGCGCTACCCGACGGCCGGCTGGCGGGCAGTTGTAGCGACGGCGTTATTCGCGTGTGGGACACACACACGTGCCTACCACCGCGCAACGGCGACGCCGCCATCCGGCGGCGTGACGCAGCCAGCTGCACTGTTGGGGTGGCTGAGCTGGAGGGTCACCATGTCTTTGTCATTGCAATGGCATAGCTGCCTGATGGCCGCTTGGCAAGCAGCGGACCAGAGTTTGCCATTCGCATGTGGCGCCTACCGCCGCCGCTGGACGATGCGGCGCCGCTCCCTGTGTAACCGCGTTGCCACCGCGGGGTGTGTTGCCTGTGGCCTGAGTTGCATTCAATTGTTGCAAATGTGGTCGGGCAGCAACTTCTAAAGCGCCATATTCCTGTAGCGCCGTCGCAACCCTTGCGCTGCGCCCGCAGCATCTGAAGCAGCAGAGCCGCCGTCGTCGTCGGTACCCGCATACACGCATACGCGCGCCATGATGGTGGCGTTGCTCGCAGAGTCGTGCGCGCGGTGCGGCGGCCCCCCTGGGCCTGCATTGCCGCAAACGCCCGCGCTAGAGACTCGGAGCCAAGTGGTTCAACGCCCATACGCCAGTAACACCACACACTCACCGGTATCGACGACTCCGGCACGCCAAGAGCATCAAGCAGCAGGCGGCAATTACCGTTGATATCGTGACGCTGCGCTGTGCACAGTTGCTTTGCTACTACTCTTGCTTTGCCGTACCGGTATTTATGGTTGTACTGTGCAACACACTCCCAGCCCGCCACCCTACCGGTGGTAAGTTACCGGTAGTTCAGAGCCGCTGCTGCCCCTGCAGCCGCCGCCGGAGTCCGTTCACTGCCGCCGCTGTCACTGCTGCCGCTACCGGTACCGGTATTGCATCAGCGTACCATGGCTACCAGTAGGGCGTCGTATGCGCCGCGGAAGCGGTCGCGAGAGGCGTTGCTGCCAGCGCCCGCCAGGCCAATACCGGCCCCCGAGATACCGTTGCTGGTGCAAGTGGTGGCCGGCAACCCTGCCACATCGGCCGGTGTGCTGCTGTGTCTGAATACCCACGATGCCACCGCTCTGCGGCAGCTGCACCCAGTGCTGGCGCACACTGTGGCGGGCGTGCCGTGGTGCGACATGGCGGCAACCATTCATGACGTGCGCAGGTGGCGCGCCGCGTTGCCTGCTGCTGTGGGTGCGAGTGTGTCCTGGCAGTACCGTGGCACCTTTGCTCCGCTTGCAGGGTTGACGGCGCTGAATGTTAGGTGGTGTCTTGGCGTCGATGACTGGAGCGTTGATCACTTGCCGCGCACGCTGCGCCACCTGGTCGTACGTCAGTGCCGCAAGCTTACGGCCGCCGCCAACTTCACGCACCTGTCGTTGCTGACATCGTTGGACTGCAGCATGACCAACGTACTAGAGGAGGGACTGGAGCGCCTGCCGCCGTCACTGCAGGAGTTGTATTTGGATGACAGTGATGCTTACAGGCCGCCCTTGCCGACGGTAAGCTTCCGCCATCTGCCAGCATTGCGCGTGTTGACATGGATTGAGGGAGCATTCAGCATCGACATCATTGCCACCCTGCCGCCCACGCTGGAGAAGCTGGACATCACCGACAGCAAGGCGGTGCTTGGGATCATGTCGTTGGCACACTTGCCGCGCTCGCGTGTGTTCCGCGCTGTAAATACCGCACTGACCGATGCCACGGTGGCAGCCCTCCCGCCGAGTCTGGAGGAGCTGGATGTTGGGCGCTGTCGTGAACTCACACCTGTTGTGTCATTTGCGCATCTGCGCGTCCTGCGTACGTTGCGTGCACGCCACATCGGCATTGACGACACAAGCCTCGCCAGCTTGTCCCTATCACTGGTGTCGTTGGACGTGTCACACTGCGCGCGGCTGTCGACGACTGCCACGCTGCCCGGTCTCCCCGCGTTGCAAATGCTGGACGTCAGTGACACCAGCATTGGCGACACGTTTGTAGCCAGCCTGCCGCCCTGCCTGTCTGCGCTCCACATCGCCAACTGCGCTAAAATTACGCCTGCCGTCGACATACGCCACCTGGTTGCACTGCGCACACTACAGAGCTCCGGCACGAACCTGTCACCCAGCACGGTGGTGGCGCTGCGCGCGCGTGGCTGCTTTGCGCCGGCTGAGCCGGTGTTGCAGGCGGCTGCAGCATCCAGCGCCATCCGATCGATGGAGGCGTTGGCAGATGGCGGCTTGGTTACTAGGAGCTGCAACGAGGGACTGCGTCGGTTGGATATGGCGCGCGATGGGGCCCAGACGGCGTCAGTGAAACGGTTTGGCGAAGGGGTGATAACATTGCTGCCCGACGGGCGCCGCCTGGCTGTTGGCTTTAACAATGACACAAGCAGTGGCATCGAAGTGTGGGACATGCACACTACCCCGCCCTCCCTGTGCATGGCCTTGCCGTGCCGCAGCGGAGTGCGCGCGCTGGCCGTTCTGCGCGACGGCACGCTGGCGGCGGGGTGCAATGATGGGCACATCCGGCTGGTGGACGTCAAAACTGGCACTGTGTCTTACGCGCCGACACTGCGTCATGGCCAAGGCGTGACCGCGCTGGCGGTGTTCCCCGACGGCACCCTAGCGACTGGATCAAATGACAAGAAGGTGCAAGTGTGGGATGTGGGCCGTGGGGAGTGTCTTGCCGTCATGGCGGGCCACAACGACGTCATATGCGCACTGGCGGTGCTTGCCAGCGGCCACCTCGCCAGTGCAGCTAACGAATTATATATGGTGCGGCTGTGGGATGCCGCCACGTGGACCTGCTGCGCGGTGCTCGCTTCCCCTTCTCCCGGTATTGGTTCTCCACTGGGTGTCTATGTTCAGACAATGGTGGCGCTGCCCGACGGCCGGCTGGCCTGCGGAGAGAACACGGGCATCATTCGCGTGTGGGACACCACCACGTGCCTGCCGTCGCACGGTGGCGACGCCGCCATCCGTCAGCGCAGCGCAGCCAGCTGCGTCGTAAATAGCGTCGAGCTGGTAGGGCACGCATGGGTCGCCTACGCAATGACCTTGCTACCAGACGGCCGCTTGGTGAGCGGCGGGAGCGATCGCGTCATTCGCGTTTGGCGCCTGCCGCCGCTGCTGCGCGATGACGTCCGGCACGTACCGGTGGGCTGAAGGCGTTGCCTTTGCCGCCACGCCGATTGGCCGCGCTCGCCGCCACTGACTTACATATTCTCGTCGACAATTGTGTGTTGGTAACAGCTCGTCATTTGAACTTCCACCCTCAGCTCCCTCTGGCAGCGGTGTCGACACGGCACGCGGCTGCAAGACATGTCTAGCGGCAGGGCGTTGCGGCGGCAGCAAGGGGCATTCAAGGCGGCGGTTCAGATAGCGCGCGGCAGGGCGCTGCAAACACACACATCATTACGCAGCGCAAAATTCATTGGCACACACGTACACATGTCGCGTCTGCAAAAAAATTAGGTGTGCGCATGCAGTGGTAGTTGCCACGGTAATTGACCCCCTGCCAGTTTAGCTGCCACACGCGCAGTGTCAACACAACAATACGCCAACGCCACCACCATGTCGTCGTCGTCGGCACCGACTCTGCCGCCGCAGCAACGGTGGGCAGCGAGCGCAACCAACGCGTTTGCCCTGCTGCGGCGGTGGGCAGCGGCGCCGCCGCCGCAGTCTGAAGTGCGCGCGCTGCCAGAGGTGGGCGCACCCGCTGCGCTGCCTGCAGCGCCGCCGCTTGTACAAGAGGTTGCGCTTACGCCTACACCTGTGTGCCCCTCGCCGGCGCCACACAGTGGTGCGTCCCCGCTGCCACCCTGTGAAGCGGGCCGGCAGCTGACAGCCGCCGCCGCTGCGGACGCCGACGACACCACCAGCGCACCCGTACCTGCCGCGCCTGCCGCAGCTGTTGCTGCTGCCACCGCAGCAGCGGTGGCGGGTGTGAAGCGCCGCCGAGCGCCATCAGCTCCTACTGCCGCCTCTGGCGGTGGAGCAACGAGCGCGACCACCGTCGCCGCTGCAGCGGGTAACCCCAAGCGAGGCGTGTGCCCACATGGCCGCCATCACAGCCGCTGCAAGGAGTGCGGCGGTGCCGCCATCTGCGCCCACGGCCGCCTGCGGTATTACTGTAAGGAGTGTGGAGGGGGCAGGAAATGCGAGCATGGCCGCGTGAGCACCGGATGCAAAGAGTGCGGCGGGACCGGCATTTGCAATCACGGTCGTCGGCGCAGCTGCTGCAAGGAGTGTGGTGGAGCCAGCATCTGTGCGCATGGCCGGCGGCGCTACAGCTGCAGGGAGTGCGGAGGGGGAGGTATCTGTGAGCATGGCCGCCAGCACCGCTACTGCAAGGAGTGCGGCGGGAGCAGTGTCTGCGAGCATGGCCGCGTGCGAAGCTAATGCAAGGAGTGTGGTGGGGGCGGCATCTGTGCGCATAGCCGCGTGCGCAGTCAATGCAAAGAGTGCGGCGGTGGCGGCGTTTGCAAGCACGGCCGCCGGCGCAGGTACTGCAAGGAGTGCGGTGGAGCCGCCTATTGTGAACATGGCCGCGAGCGGTACACCTGCAAGGAGTGTGGCGGCGCCGGCATCTGCAAGCATGGCCGTCAGCGAAGGCAGTGCAAGGATTGCGGTGGGGCCGGCATCTGTGAGCACGGCCGCGAGCGCAGGCGTTGCAAGGACTGCGTCGGTACATGCGCCCACGGCCACCTGTCGACAAGTTGCCGCGCCTGCCACGTCTCCACCGCTGCTGCTGCCGCGGCCGCGGAGGAGTAGCTGCCGCCGCCTGTCGTTGCCGCCAGATAGCAGGGCGGCACCTGAAGTCGTGAATTGAAACGCTGGCCCTATTGGCGGTCGCTTGGCGGGCAAACCGTAGCCACGCACCATTCGCACCACCCACGCGCCATTGGCACGCTGACGCACGCAATTTTACACGCGTCAGCAACAACCACGAGCAGTTGTGTCATATTCCGTTGCGTGTGATTGCGCCAATTGTCTGGATTTAGCACTGCTGTTGGCAACGTGCACCAGTGGCACCAGTGCACCACCACCTGGACTACTCTTGAGTCACAGGCAGCAGCCAGTGGTGACAGGCCATTCACGATCCCCCCCCACACCCGCCAAAGACGCGGGGCGAGGGTGCCCCCCCGTGGGGGGCGACAGGCGCCCCCGCGGAAGGGGGGGGCGGCCCCCCCCCGCCGGCGGGGGGGGCAGTCCCCGCGGCCGCCGCGCCCGCCATGCTGCGGCGGTGGGCAGCGACTGGGGCGGCAGCACGTGCACCGCCGCAGGCTGCAGCGCATGTTGTTGTGCTGCCAGGCGCGCACGCGGCAGTCGAGACGGGGCCAGCACACGGCGCGGCAGTGATGAAGGCAGAGGTGTGTGCCGTGGTAAATCCAGCGCCGTTGCCACTGGTGGTGGCCACCGGTGGGTGTGGCGCCGCAACGAATGGCGCAGCTGACACCGCCACCGATGCCGCCACGGGTACTGTGGCAGTCGCTGGCATGAAACGGCGCCGCGCTCCTGTCAAAGATAATGCTGCCGCTGCGGGCGTGCTGCTCACCCGCACGGCGCGGGCCACCGCACCTGATGCCGCCGTGTGCAAGGCACGCGCCTGCCCACACGGCCGCAGGCACATCCGTTGCGTGGAGTGCGGCGGGCAAGGTATCTGCGAGCATGGTCGCGAGCGCTACCACTGCAAGGAATGCGCTGGCGCCGGCATTTGTGTGCATGGCCGCCAGCGCAGCCGATGCAAGGAGTGCGGCGGGGCCGGCATATGTGAACATGGCCGCAGGCGCACCCGTTGCAAGGAATGCGGCGGTGCCAGCATATGCGAGCACGGTCGTCAGCGCTGCCAGTGCAAGGAGTGTGGCGGGGGCAGCATCTGTGTGCACGGCCGCGTGCGCTACGACTGCAAGGAGTGCGTTGGCGTGTGCACGCATGGCCACCTGGCGAAGCGCTGCCGTGACTGCCGCGCGGCCACTGCCGAGGCACTGCCACCCAGCTAACTGTTGTTGCCTCGGCCGGGTGCCACTGCCGCCCTGTGGGTACTGGCGCACATTCAATTGTGATTCCAACTAAATCAAAAAAGTGCACCGCGGCAGCGGCACTAGGCGCTGGCGCCGGTGGCACCAACAGTTGGTGCCCATGCACTGCTGGCGCCATGACAACAAAGCTGCATGCGCGTGGTGGCGGTGGCAGTGGTGCCATGCAGCACGCGGCGCAACAAGAGTCGCACTGGCCGATGACACGTTGCAGCTGGCAGCTGGTACCACCGACATGGTGCTTTGGCGGGCAATCCGCATCCAACGCCAGTGCCAATGCCAGCCGCGCGCAATGGGCACGCGCAGCAACGCAATAGTTGGGGCGGCATTTACAAATTCGGGTCCTCTGTTGTTGTAGCATTTGTATCCGCTGTTGTTGGTTGCGCGTCAATTTGCGTTGGCGTGACAGAGAGTCGTGGTGGAGACGGGCAGCAGGTTGCAGCGGGCGGCCAGTGAGCGGTGCGTTGCCCACGTGCACGTGTGTTCACAGCTATCACACGCGCACACTAATTAACATACACGCACACCCGCACGCTCACATATGTACGCGCACGCATGTAGAGGGTACAGTCGCTTCTCCCCCATGGCGTCTGGACTGGGCACCGCCGCAACGATGGCTGCGGCAGGCATGACTGTAGTGGTGGTGCCACACCTGCCGCCACCGCCGCCACCGCCGCAGCCTGCGCGATGGGCCGTCAGCGCCGCCAACGCGACCGCACTGCTGCGGCGGTGGGTGGCAGCAGGCGCCGCGGCAGTGTCAACGGCTATGTTGGCTGCTCCACAGCCTGTGGTGGCGCCGCCAGCGATCAAGGCCGACGAAGAGTCGTCAGGGGACAAGCACGTTGAACCGCCGTCAGCCGACGCGACGGACAAAACTGCGGTGCATGTGGCGGGTGACGAACCAGCTACACCATCCACGCTGCCGCCCGTGACAAAGGTGGAGCCGCCAGTGGGTGGTGCCGTCGCCGCTTCAGCACCGATGCAGGAGCGCGACCTGCGTGGAGCCGCTGCTGCCGCCGCACGCGGGGATGGGGTTACCACTGTGGCAGTGGTGGCGGGTGTGAAGCGCCGCCGGGCTGCGCCATCTGTCACCACCCCTGGTAGCAGCGGCATGCTGCCGGCACATGCACCTGGGACCGCTTCCGCGAGACGCAAGAACGCAGTGTGTAAGCACGGACGCGAGCGCTACTACTGCAAGGAATGCGGCGGGGACGGCATTTGCAACCACGGCCGCATGCGCAGCCAGTGCAAAGAGTGCGGCGGGGCCGGCATCTGCGAGCATGGCCGCGTGCGCAGCAGCTGCAAGAAATGCGATGGGGGCAGCATCTGCGACCATGGTCGGCAACGCAGCCGCTGCAAGGAGTGCGGCGGGGGCACCATCTGCAATCACGGCCGGCGGCGGTACCGATGCAAGGACTGCGGTGGGGCCAGCATATGTGAGCATGGCCACCGTCGGCACAAATGCAAGGACTGCGGCGGAGCCGGCATCTGTGAACATGGCCGCCAGCGTCGCAACTGCAAGGAGTGTGGCGGGTCCGGCATCTGTGAGCATGGCCGGCGGCGCTACAGCTGCAAGGAGTGTGGCGGGGGTGCCATCTGTGTACATGGCCGCCGGCGGCACTACTGCAAGGTGTGCGGCGGTGGCGGCATCTGTGAGCACGGCCGAGAACGCCGACGCTGCAAGGACTGCGGCGGCGTCTGCGCACACGGCCGCGTGGCGGCGTGCTGCCGCGACTGCCGTACTCCTGCCGCTGCCAGCGCGGTGTAGCTGCCTCTGTTCGCACACCCGCGTGTTCTTGAATGTGTGCCGTGTTGGTCTCGTAGCCATGTGCACAGGCTGTGCCGGTACGGTGCAAGCAAGCGGGTGGTCACAGTAGTGGGTGCGGTGGCAGGGCGCTGGCGCACCAGTGTACAGGCGGCTACGATACGCGCGTTCGTTCAACTTCGTTGGTGCTGACTGGCAGCACTGGCAGGCCCGGCCGCGCGCGCACCGCGCGCTGCCACTGACAGTCTGACACACTGTTCACTGTTCACAACATGCCGATGTCATGCCGCACAACACAACAGCGAGCATGGCGCGGTTCATTGCCAGACCAACGAGGTAGAGGCGCCGGCGCGCATAATACTGTAAAAAAGTCTTACCGGTATGTTTGTGAAGTTGTTCAATTGACTGTGAAGAAAGCTGCGCCGTGGACCGTGGTGTTGCAACTGCAACTTGCACCTTGCGCGCGCACCTGCGCAGGCTATCGCTCCTGCTGCCGGCCCGCTGGTGGCGCCGCCCAGCGCCATGCTGGTGACGCCGCCCAGTGCTGCGGTTATCAACGCGGTGCCGCCACTTACAACAGTGAATGACGCCCTGCTGCCGCCGCCGCCGCCGCCGCCGCCGCCGCTGCTGCCGCCGCCGTCGCTGCCGCCGTCGCCGCCACTGCTGCTGCTGATGGGTGGCGGCGGTGCCGCCGCCGTGCTCGCCGGGCGGTAGCCGTCGTCGCGACACGCGGGTTGCTGACTGCCGGTACCGGCGATGCAATGAGCGCGTCACCGGCGCCTGCGCGGGCTGCGGTCGCTGTTACCGCCGCATGCGTACGCCTGCCGCCAGCCGGCGTCGCGCGCTTCACTGTCGCTGTCACCAATGACGGTGGGGCGATCGCCGCCGTGGCAGCCAACAGTGCGACGAGTGTGTCGCTGGCGCCACCCATTACCGCAAATGACGCCTTGCCACGCTCCGGCAGGCCGCCGTGTGCGGGCGGCGGTGGGGATGACGGCAGTGCTGGCGGCGGCACTGGGCACGCCGGTACGGGGCGCTGGTGCGGCTGCCGGGCAGTGGGTGGGCAACGCGGTGGATGGCGCGGCGCTGGCGGAGGGACCGCTGTAGTGTGACCGGCTAAGGTACCTGGCGCGGCGCCACCTTGTGCCACCGTCGGACCGCCAGCCACCGTCATTGCCGCTGCTGCTGTCGCCGCTGCTGTTTTCGCCACGCTCGTGGCTGGCGGCGCACCCACATCGACGGCGCCTGCGTGGGCTGCTGTCGCTGGTACCACTGCATGCGTACGCACGACGTTGCCACTGCTGCCAGCCACCTCACCCAGCGTCGCGAGCCCCGCTGCTCCTGCCGCCACCGCAGCCGCCATTGTATCTCGTGCCGTAGGGTGGGCGTCACCATGCCCACCAGCGCCGCCCGCCGCCACCGCTGTCGCCGCTGCCTCCGCCCCCGTCGCCGTCGCTGCTGATGCTGTCTCACCACACCCTGCAGCCAAGGCCGCTGCAGCGGCCTCACATTCTACATCCAGCAACAACAGCCCACGCTCCGCCAGCGACGGGCCTGCCATCTCTCGAAACCTTGCGTGGTCCAACACGATGGCGCCACGTGCAAGCAGCGCCACCCACGCAGCGTCGTCTGCCGCATTGTCCGTGCGAGTAGACTCCTCGCCGCGCTTTCGTTTGGCTGCCACAAATCGCTGGTTAGCAGCCAAGATGACCAGCAGCGTTGTGTCGCCGGCAGTACCGGTAAGACTCAAGCAAGCAGTCGCGGCTTTCGCTTCATCGCTGCGCGCGCCAGTCATGGCTTCCACGGCCTGCGCCAGATGCGCTTCCGCTTGTGCATACGTCAGCCGCCTCAGCTTGTGGGGCGCAGCGTGCCTGGGCATGCGCAACAGCCGCGCCTCAAACCCAAGCGAGGCAGCGGCGGCAGTGGAAGGAGGGGCGGCTGGCGGCGGCACCAACAGCATGCCAAACCCGGGGCTGTCGCGCGCAAAGCGGTGGACACCAGCAGCCAGGGTAGACCGCGCGCCAGGCGGCGGCAGCTGCCCTGCGTGCACTGTCGTTGTTGTGGCACCGCCACCAACTGTCACCACACGTCCCAGTGCTCCCGCAATCGCAGCCAGCTGCTCGCGCGGCAGCCGCTTGGCATCACGCAGGTATATTGCGCCTTCCACGTGCAACAGGCTCCCCACTGTCAACGGCAGTACCCTGCGGTCGGTTGCCCTGCTCACCAGCCCCTCGTGCACAGCAATGCGCAGCAGCAGCCACGCACCCATGAACGCCTCAAACCGGGGGCCACACACCTGCTTCGCCACGTCGTCGTCTACGCCACCGTCGACCAGCGCGCATATGCAATCGGCAACCCGTGTCCCGCGGTGACGGTTGCCATACCGCAGCATCTGGTACAGTGTGACCACCGGCACAGCCTCGTACGCCCGGTTGATGGTAGTGCTCACAAACACGCCCTCCGCAATGCGGTCGCAAAGCAGGTTCACCTTGCCGTCGTCGGGTGTTTCCGCGTCTCCAGGCACCCACCAACCCAAAGGCAGCGCCCGCGCAGCCAGTGCAGCGGCAATGTGACACAACTCGATGTCCACAATGCCGGGTTGTGCTGCTACCTTCTCGCGCAGCTCCGCCAACGTCGTTGCCCCGCCCTTCCACGCGTCCCGCACGTACTCCAGCGTGCGAGGGTTGCCACATGCGTCACTGATGGCAACGCGTACCGCCAGCGGCGGCGGGATACCCGGCGTGACTGCTGCCGCCAGCATGCGCTCGGCATCGGCTTGTGGTAACGGACCCAGCGGTACATACAGGATGGGCCGCAACACCTTCACTCGCAGGACGTCACGGTGTGCCGTGTCTACGACCACCGCGTTCAACACACCAGGCCCAAACCGGCCCAGCAGGCGCCTGACGTTGTAGAGCATGCTGTTCGCCGTAACAATTGGGAGGCCGCGCTTGCGTTGATACTCGTGCAGCTTTGGGACGTCATCCACCAGCAGCAGCGCACCGTCGCGTTCCACACCTTCGGCGTGCAGTGCGTACAGGCAGCAAATGATGGCCGCCTCGGGCATGAGATACCAATCGTGGGGTGGAGCCAGCGCCCGCACCATGCGCCGGTGGAAGGTGGTCAACTCTTCCGACGGCACAAAGAAGGAGTGCAAAATGCGCGTCGCCAGGCCAACTTCGATGTCCTCGTCGAAGGCACGCGGCCCTGTCCCACCGCCAAACGTCACATAGATGGGCACGCTCAAGTTTAGCGTGCGCCTCAAGATGGCGTCCTTGCACAGGGCCTCCGTCCACGTGCCAGTCTCCGACAAACCCGCCAGCGCCCACAAAAACGTCGTCTTGCCGTCGCCAGGCGCGCTGTACACCACTGCCAGTGGGTTATCCACGCCACTAGGCAAATAGGAAACGTCATAAAGGGGTCGCTTGCTGCTCCTAAACGTAAACCAGTTGGTGACCGCATTGACGGCGGCCACTCGCACAGATACCGCCTCCTCCAACGCAGGCGCGCTGCTGCTGCCGGCGTCCGTGCGCAGGCGCGCGCCGTTCAGTAGTTGCGTTGTAGGGGACGGGAACGACGCCGCAACCAGCTGGTGGCCATGCTTGCGCGCTGTCGCTGGATACAGCGCATTAATAACATTGTACAGGTGTACACCCACTGCGGCGTGGTGTGAGTGCGTGTGTGTGCGTGTGGGTGTGTTGTGGCGTTGATACTGTCTAAGTGTGCCGACTGACATTCACCCATCGACGTCTTGGTTTCACTTGCAAGTATGTTAACAACGCCACGGGTTGCAGGGTCGTCGTCGGCGGCGGCGGCGGCAGTATGTGTATCAGCGCCGCTACCCTCAGCCGGCGCTGCAGCTGCAGCGGCAGCGGCAGCATGGTGACTGCTTCCACTGGCACTGCTGGGCGTCGCCGTGGCAGCCGCATAGAGCGCCATCGTTTGCAGCAGTGAAACAGGTTATTAGTTTGCACACTCGGGTGCGTACAATAATTGCGGTCGTTCTTGTTATCAACGCGTGTGCACTTTGAGACGCACTCGGTCGCCTCCGAGTCTGCTCAACGCCAAATGGCAAATAGGTGGTAACCGTTGAAACGTGAGAGGTCAATAATGCGGAGGGGCACATGGGGGGCAGGCGACAACAGCACACGATGAGGCAGACGCAATGCAACCAATACCGGTAACGCACGCAAGGCAAGCCAACAAGCGGCAGGCAAAGGTTGCTACGCCAGCGCTGGCAGCATCAATGCCACGGCATCCTCCTCCACCGACGGCGTGCTGGCATCCGAGGCGCACGCGCCAGCGTGGCCGCAGCCCGCCGCGGTGGCGGCCGGGCGCGCAGGCTTGAGCGGCGTGATGTACACGTCGCCGGCGCCGCCGGCAGGGATGCGGTCGTCACTGGGGCTGCCCGCCGACAGGCTGCTGTCGCAGCTGAGGGAGCTGCAGGAAGCGGCGCCGCCGGCCGCCGCCTCGGTGGCAGCGGGCGAGGTGGAGGTGGCGGCATCCAGCATAAGGCCGGCCAGCGGGCGTGCCGGCAGCACGTCAGCGCCCGCGGCGGCCTCCAGCAGGCTGGCCATGGACTTGGTGCGCCAGCGGCGCACCACGTGGCTATGTGCGTCCACCGCCACCTTCACCGGCTCCGAGATGGTGGTCAGCGCGGTCATGACGGTGGTCATGAGCTCCACCACCGAGTCCGAGTTGTTGGGCACCGTCAGGTCCCACGCCATGCTGTCGTAGAACGCCAGCACCTTCTCCATCCACTCGCGCCGGTCCTCGCCCAGCGACACGCGCGACGGCTCGCGCTCCAGCCGCGCCGTGATGCGGTCCCACAGCAGCTCGCGCTCCGTGCGCAGGTGCACCGTGTGCACGTGCACGTCCGCCACCTCCCGCATCTCCGTCGTGTACTGCCGGATCAGCGGCTCCAGCAGCTTGCCCTCCGACCGCGAGTAAAACACGGCGGACAGCGGCGACCGGTCCGCGATGATGATCTGCAGTTGGGTTGGGGTGTGGGGTGGGGTGCGACTTGCGGCGACAGCAGCCAATCGTTGCGCCGCCGCTTCCGCACAACAACGCACCTTGTTGGTGGTGTCCTCGCCGCGCTCGCGCAGGCCGGAGATGTGCGTCATGAGGCGCTGGAACCAGGCGCACACCCACAGCGTCTCCATCAGCAGCGACTGCGGGTGCAGCAGGGTGGCCGGCTGCGACATGAACCCCTCGTCCATCACCGTGAACCCCATGTCACGGAACTGCGCCGTCAGCGCCGTCTTCCCGCTGCCGTGGCAGCCTGTGGTGGTGGTGGGAGGGGGTGGGTTGTGGGTGGAGGGTGGGAGGGGATGTGAGCAGGCTGTCGTCCAGCAGCGGCTACAACTGTGCGTTCGCCGAGTGCCCAGCGACCCAATCGGAAGCGTGGATCCACCACCAGCCCCGACACCACGGCCCCTGTTGGTACCATGGTCCCAGTTGTGTCCATGGTATCGCAGGTTTTGTCCATGGTACCACGGTACCACAGCAGTAGTAGTTGGTACCAGAGGGCAGCGAGAGGCGAGGAGAGGAGAGAGAGGGGTGGCGGCGACGCGCGGCAACAACGGATGGCAGGGGTTCCCAGCAGAAAAGCGGGTCGAGGCAACGCGCCTCATCACCAACTATGCTCCCGCTGCCCGTCTGCCTGCATCTGACCGGTGTCATGTTGGACACCACACCAACCCCGCTTTTGGGGGTACGTAGCCTCTACCTCTCTCGCCTACCTTCACCCCTCGGAGCCACCCTCCTCCACACCCTTGCTCCTCGTCTCTCCGCCTCCCTCTCCTTCATACCTCTCCCCCCACTTGCGCCCAACACCTTGTCGCCTCGCTTCCCCCTTCTCGTGGCACCCACCTCAGCTCTCTCACTCTCCTCCTACTCTCCCACTGCCCTCTCTCTCTGCGCTCCCTCTCGACTTTCCCACCCTCTCCCCACAACCCTCGTGGTTCCAACCACACACACAGCGCGCGAACACACTCAGTACCATCCTAGCTAGCGCTGTTATTGATAGCGTGGCATAAGACGCGGGGGTGCGTCCGGCTGACACGTCGATTTCACCCACTCTCTCCCTCCTCTCTTCTCCTCTCTCTACCCTGCCACTGCTTCGCCGTCCTACGCCGCCAGCTACGCACCCTCCAGGCACAGGACGATGATGGCCATGGTATCATATGTTTGGTTGCTAGGCGGACGCGTGGTTGCTACGTCACAATTGCGCGGCGTCCATCCCAATTCGGGTCGGATGTGCGTCATCGTGGGTTGGCGGGCAACCCACCAACGGTCGAGCGGTCGAACGGCCACCTCGCGTATCTTCCAAACCGCCACTTCTTGCTGCTCGTCCTCACCGCTACGAACTTCCAAACCCACCCGCCGCCGTCGCGCCGACCGAGTTGTTGACGCCGGCGCTTTAGTGCCAATGATGGGTTTGATGGCAGCAGCGGGGCTGGAGCAGGGAGGCGACGTAAATAGACGGTATTGGGGGTTTACGGGCAGGTGGGAGTGTGTTTGTAATCAACGCGACGGTGGTTGTTGTAACCCAAGCGCTCCGACAACAACGCTGCAGCCGGCAGCGCATACCGCACAGCGTCACTGCTGGGTCGTCGTGGGTCCCGCTGCACCACGGGCACAACCAACTGTTGGCACGGCAGCGACGATGGCAGGCGGCCGGAGGGGCAGCGGCGGCGGCGGCGGCATGCAGCGGTTGTAACTTGCTGCACCAGACGCTCACAGCATCACGAATGGCGCGTCGTACCGGTAGGGCGGCAGCGGCGGCAGTATTTGTGCTGGTGCTGGCGGGCCTACCAAGCAGCGGGCAGGCGCAGTATGACGGCGGGTGGCTGCAGCTGGGCGCGGTGGTACCGCTGACGGGTGGGTTTGCAGATGAGTGGGCGGGTGTGGCAGACGCACTACACGTGGCGGCGGCGGCGGTGAATGCAGGGAATGGCGAGCGCGGCGCGGTGGCGACCGACGCGCACGGCGTGCGCATGTACTTTAAGGTGAACGTCACGGTGGTGGATGACGGCAGCACAGCGGCGGGGCATGCTGCCGCACGCGCCGCACTGCTGAGCCGCACCCGGCCGGTACGCGGCGGTGTGCCGCCGCCGTCGCACCCGCCCTCCGCCCTGCCGCCACCGGACGCGTTTGCCGGTGTGCTGCACGCACTCATTGGCGTGCATCCGGTGTGGGCTGCCGAGGATGCGGCGGCCGCTGACGCCGCGTCGGTCGCCTACTTTGCCTGCTGCAACCCCCGCACGGCTGGATCGCAGCCGGCGCCGCCGCCGGCCGCTGCCAGCGCCTTTGTGTGGGACCTGCTGCCGTCTGCCGCCAGCCACCCCCGCGCGCACCTTGCAGCGCTGGTGCGGCGCGGCGTGGCGTCGATTGTGCTGCTGCGCGCAACTGCGGATGCCGCAGCAGTAGACGCATGCTCCACCGTTGCCGCGGACGCCGACGCGCTGGGACTCGCGGTTGAGGCCGACGTGGCGTACGACACGGTGCTGCATGAGGCCGACGTACCGTCCCTGTGGTCAACCCCCGACGCATCGTCCACCGCGCTCACCGGCCGCCTCAGCGCGCCAGCATGGGCGTCAGCCTCCGCGGCAGCGGCGGCGGTGGCAGTAGGCGCGTCGCGCGACACGGTGCGCCAGGCACTGACAACCGCAGCGTCGGTAGCTCGCGGCGGCCTGAATGTGGTCATGTGCGGCCTGGCGCTGGATGCCAGCGACGTGGCAGCCGCCACCCTCATACCAGTGAAGGTGCCCATCGAGAGCTTCTTTTTATCACCGGCAGCGACGTACCGCCGCTGGCCGGCGTCAGCTGCCGCCAATGCAACGTGGACGCCAGCAGAGCGCGCCGCGCACGCCGCGTCGTACGCACGCACACACCCAGCCTGCCGCGGTGGCATGGCGGCTGCGCCAGGTGACCTTGGCATGCCAACATCAACATCGCCTGCAGCGGTGCGCTACGTCACCACCGCGCTGCCGTGGCACGCCGACGTGCGTGCGGCGGACGACGTGCTGGGCGACTCGGCGCAGTTCAGCGCCGCGTTCCAGCTCGCCACAGGGTGTCTGCCGGGGTGGCAAGCAGCAGGGGCAGCAGCAGCACTGGCGCTCAGTATTGGGTCCCTGACACGCGCATACACGGGCTGCACGCTCATGTACCCCAACCTGCATGTCGCGTTCTATGATCCCACCGCCGTCCTGTGCGCGACTGCCGACACGGTGGGGTATGACCTGTGGCTGGGCGCGATTGCCACCAGCAGCCAAGCCAGCCTGCTGGGTGGCGACATAACGTTTGACACCCGCCACCGCAACACAGGTGCCGGCCCCGTCACGCTGCAGCTGCAAGCTGCCAAGCCGGCTGCTGCCGCTGGCATCGGCGAGTCCCCGACCGACACCCGGTACGTCATTGTGGCGCCCGGTCCACAGGCGCGGTGTAGTGGTTGTGGCGCCGCCACCGTGCCCAGCGGCGCCCTGCTGCTGCCGTACCCCGCGCCCGCCGGCTTCGTGTTCCCCATCCCCGGCAGCGTGTTCATCCCGCTGGCGTCGCAGGTGGGCGGTGCGGTGATGGCACTGGCGTGTGTTACCGCTGCTGGTATCGCCGCGCTGGGCGCCTACATGGTGCACCACCGATTCAAGACGCCGGTGAAGAAGGCGCGCCTGTCGTTTGTAGTCTCCCTCGTTCTTGGCGGCGTGCTGGCGGCATGTGCACCACTGGCAGACGTTGGCGCAGCCACCCCCGCCGCCGTCATTGCGCGCCTGGCACTACCCATGGTGGGCCTCACGCTGGTGACGGTGCCAGTGTGCGGCAAGGCGGTGCAGGTGACGGTGCAGCACGCGGCGGTGAACAACATGCGGGTGTGGAAGTTCCGGAACCACCACACGTGGCGGTGGCTGATGGGCCCGCTAATTGTGGATGCTATTCTCATTGCCGGGTGGGTGGCGTCAGGTGGCGGGCGTACCTTCCGCGCGGTGGCAGCGGCGCCGTCGCCGGCGGCGTCGGCGTGGGTGACAGTTGGCGTTGTGGTTTGGAAGGGGGTGGAGCTGGTTCTCACGGCAGTCGCGGTATACCGCGCGCGGCACGTTATATTGCCCTTTAATGAGGGTTGGGCGCTGGCTGCCACGGCATACCACACGGTGGTGGTGGGAGCCGTGGCTGGCGTGGCGGCGCTCATCCTGGGTGGCGGCGCGGCAACCACGCCGCCGGAGGTGACGGCAGCCACCCACCCGGCGTACGCGCTGCCGGCGCGCGCATACACCCTGGGCACCGCCACGGCCATCGACTCTGGCGAGGCCGCTGGCCTGGCTGCCTTGATTGCACACGCCACCCTCTGCCTCTGGTTTGCCGCCGCCACCGCCGGCATCGCCTTGGTGCCCAAGGTGCGCGCCGCGCTGGCAGAGCGCAATGCAGTGGAGGCGGCCACACGGGCGCGCGCGCTCATGAAGGCGCAGGCGCGCGACAACCTGGCCAAGAACCTGGCCGCCGCCGACGCACCACCCGACCTGTCTGCCCGCCTTGCGGATAGTATGGCAGCGACGGGCAGTTGCTTATCCCGCTGCCGCCGCGCAGTTTCCCGCGTTGCACCCTCCTGGTGCTGCCCGCCCCCACCTCCACCGCCGCCGCCACTTGACCCTGCCACCGGTATCGATGTTTCCGGTATTGCTGCCGTCAGTGAAGGCGCCGCCGCCAACGATGGCGCGGCGAGGGAACTGAGCGGCGTACTCGGTGGCGAAAGCAATTCCGGTAGTAGCGCGGCGGCACCGCACGTGGGCGACCCCTCAGAGAGCATGCTGGCAGGTGCAAAACGCGGCGGCGGCGGTGGCGAGCACGTGTCGGGCGCCGCCATGGCACGCATTCGGAAGGCAGAGACGGCGCTGGCATCCGCGGTGCAGGACAACGGCATCCTGCGCGAGCAGCTAGCGCTGGCACGGGCACAGCTGGAGGCGTTGCGTCAGGAGGCGCTGTGCGCTGCTGTAGCAACGCACGCACCTCCGCCGCCGCCGCCGCCGGCCGTACCGGTACCAACAACGTCAACACCACCGCGTCCGCCAATGCCGGGCCGTCCGCCTGTCGGGGCCAGCGGCGGGACGGGCGACACGGGTGGCGGCGACGCGATGGAGGGTGCCGCAGTGGCGGCAGAGGCGCGCGAGGCGGCGGCACGGGACGTGTTTCGTGCCGCGCGCAGCCAGTTTGCGTCACCCGTGGCTGCGGCATCGCCGGCGCTGCAAGCCATGTTGGTGCCCGGCACTGCCGGTGATGGCGAAGGTGAAGGCGACGAGGCGCCGCGCTCGGGACTGACACCCGCTCAAACGGCGCATGCGGGTTTGCTTGCTACCGCACTGGCTGCCAGTCCGCACCTGGCCGCCAGCGGCACGGTGCGGGCCGCCATGGAGTCGGCTGCCACCGCCGCGCTGGCAAACCAATACTCTGCCGTGGGGCACGCCACGCGTGCCGCTGAAGCTGCGTCGCACGCTGACTGGCGTCGGCGCGCCACCGCCGACTACCTGGCGCTCACGCCATCGCCGTCGCCGGCACGGTCGACGCCTGCCGGGTTAACAGCGTTGCCAGGCGGCGATGACGCCATCGGAGTTGCCACGCTTCGGAGTACCGGTACGGTGGGTGGGCGGCACGGTGGCGATGGTGTAATGTCCGCCACTGCCACCGCCCTGGCGGCTGCCGCGCGCCCCTGTCCACCCGCCATGCTGGCAGCCAACCGCACGTACCTGGAGGTGCGCGCCGCGCTGGATGCCAAGGCGGCACGGGAGCGTGCCTCCTCGGTTGTTGTTGCCGCGACGCCACCGGTGGCATTGCCGGGCGCCCTGGATGATGTGACTGAATGAATGTAATGATTGTGCCCCCTCCTATTTAACACAACATATGTAAATTAACCTACTCCTCCACCACCTTGGGCACAACAAAGTAGCGGCCGTCGGTGCGCGCGGCGGACGCCAGCAGGCGGTCGCCGTGCCCGCCGGCGGTCACGGCGTCGGGTCGCAGGTCTGCCTCCCGCGCGGCGGCCAGGTTTGATGTTGTTGCTGCTGCTGTTGCTGCTGACGTTGTTACACCGGGAGGCGGCGCGGCGGCGGCGAGCGCCTCTGCGGTGGCTAGCAGGCCGGCCAGGTCGCGGCGCAGTGCGGCGCGGTCTTGTCCTGCTAGGTTCAGGTGTGACAGCTCCGCCATGCGGTCCAGCACGGCCTCGCTAACTAGGGGCGTTGCGGCAGCAGCGGCTGCCGCGGCGTCCAGCGTGGCGCGGATGCTCCAGCTCGGCGGCGGCACGTAGGAGGGCGGGGTGGGCGAGGTTGATGACGAGGATGGCGTGGTGGTCGCGAAGCAGCGGGCCGTCGCCCAAGTCTGTTGTGGTGCGGCGGCTGCAGTGGAGGCGGCGGCGCAGCGGGCAGCGGCCCAGGCAGGGAGGGGGCGGCAGGGATAGCGGCAGGCGCGCGGCAGCATGGCTGCGGCGGCCGTTGCTATGATGGTGGCCATGTTGATGGCGGTGATGGTGGTGGCAGCGGGCGGCCACAGGTTGTTACAGGCTAGACGGTAAGACACGGCAGCCTTGCTACACCAGCGGCAGCGGCAGCGGTAACGGGAGCGGATCGACGGCGTTGGCAGTAGTGTGCCACCGTAGGCAGCAGCAGCTGCGTATGTGTGCAGCGTTGTATGTGCTGCTCCCTCTCTCTCTCCTCTCCCCTCTCTCCCTCCTCTCCTCTCGTCAGCTCTCTCTCGCCTCTACTACCCCACCTTTTCAGTGATAATACGCGCGTTCTGCGTCACAGACAGTGTGTACACCCCCGCCACTACCAACAACTGATAGGTACATATCACTCCCATGCTTATAATAAAAATGAAAATGTGCCATTTATTTAATCCGTGCTGTCAAACACGCCTCTCCTCTCCCCTCTCTACTGCCCCTTCTCTCTTGCTCCCTACTGCTTTCTCTTGTCGCCTACTGGTTTTCTCTTGTTCCCTACTGGTCTCTTGTCGCCTACTGGTTTTCTCTTGTCGCCTACTGGCTTTCTCTTGTCGCCTACTGGTTTTCTCTTGTCGCCTACTCGACGGCCGCGGCATCTCCCCGCCGTGCGGCCGCCTCTCCGCTTCTTTGCGCAGCCAACGCTCGCAGCAGCAGCGGTGCTCAAAAGTGCGGCCGCTGCCGGCTCAGCAGTCGCCTTTCCTTCGAGTCGTTGCTGCACCGCTTGCTGGAGTAGGCGGCAGCGGCGGAGCTAATAGAGGGAGTAGAGTGGAGAGGGGGAGAGGAGGAGAGGAGGAGTGAGAGAGGGAGAGCAAAGGAGTGGGACCATAGGAGTGACGCATAGCGACGCAGAGTGAGGGGTTGAGAGGTAGAGGGAGGAGTAGCAGGCGCACCAGGTGGCCTGCTGCTACCTGTTGTGGTAGAGGACTAATTGGTGGCAGTCAGAGGCCAGCGGCAGCAGTCGTCGAGCGGCAGATGTGGAAGCGGAGAACGCCACCTACCACTACCATTGCAGCAGTGCCACCACCACCGTGCCGTAGTAGAGCCAGAATCATCACAGCAGCAGCAGCAGCTAGCAGGTGGTGATAGCATCTCCTTCCTACCTCCACGTCGTCATCGCCTGCTGACACCGTCCATCGTCGTTGTCCATCGTCTCCGTCGCCACCTCATACAACCACCATCATCATGGCACGCCACAACGGTGCCGCGGCTGTCGTGCTGGCTGCCGCACTGGCAGCGGCGGGCCTGGCAACTGCCGCGGCACGCGGCATTGTTGGCTTTGACCTGGGCCGCGAGTTCACAAAGGTACGGGCTGCCGTGTTTGTGTGCGTGGCTGACAGAACGCCGACGCCGACTCCGCGCCTGACTGGTTCTGCCACGTCATC